>OGDP01000399.1_pt1 | contig 41528 bp, 32 predicted proteins | sample 1570441 | NCBI WGS metagenome assembly OGDP01 (sample SAMEA2581961, study PRJEB24529) | metagenome | biome: Human gut stool | place: China | collected 2011
TCGGTGGAGATTTCACTTATATCCCGAACGATCTGAAAGAGGTTACTCCGGAACAGCGTGAGACATTAGATAAGATGGTAGAACGTTTGGAAGAATTTGACGACGTACAGACCGTTTATACCAATATGCAACCGGAAGGCGAAGAATAACAGCTCATGGAATATGTTTATAAGACGAAAGGCACTTGCAGCACCAACATCGAACTGAATGTGGAAGATGGAGTGGTGAAAGAAGTGGCCTTTTGGGGAGGATGCAACGGCAATCTTCAAGGTCTTTCGCGCCTGGTAAAGGGAATGAAGGTGGAGGACGTGATAAGTAAACTTGAAGGAGTACGCTGTGGTGGCAGACCCACTTCGTGTCCGGACCAGTTATGCCGTGCATTGCATGAGATGGGGTATTGATATCATCCGGTCTCAAGTATAAGATAGGAAACGCGGATTAACGCAAATTATCGCAGATTAAATTTAATCTTTGTGTAAGTTTGCGTTGATCCGCGTTTTTTTATGATACTGCTTTGGCTTTTGTATTAGTAGCGTTTTCCTTATTTGTCGGTATTTTGAACCAAAATTGATCTCTACTCGTTATTTATAAGTATATTTGTACTGAATAAACTATTATGCAGCAATGAAGAATCTTTTTCAAGACTTAAAACGCAAAGATCATAAACGCTATCTGGGCGGACTGGATGTTTTCAAATATATTGGTCCGGGACTTCTGGTGACTGTCGGATTTATAGATCCCGGAAACTGGGCTTCTAATTTTGCCGCCGGATCCGAATTCGGCTATTCATTACTGTGGGTGGTTACCTTGTCCACGATTATGCTGATCATCCTTCAACATAATGTTGCTCACTTGGGGATTGTCACCGGACTTTGCCTTTCGGAAGCTGCCACCAAATATACTCCCAAATGGGTGTCCCGTCCTATTCTTGGTACGGCGGTACTGGCTTCCATCTCTACTTCGCTGGCAGAGATTCTGGGTGGAGCCATCGCATTGGAAATGCTGTTCGACATTCCTATTGTATGGGGAGCTGTGCTGACTACGCTTTTTGTGTCCATCATGCTTTTCACCAATTCCTATAAGAAAATAGAACGTTCCATCATTGCCTTTGTGTCTGTCATCGGACTTTCGTTTATTTATGAGCTTTTCTTGGTGCAGATAGACTGGCCGGCTGCAACAGCGGGGTGGGTGACTCCTTCGTTTCCCGAAGGAAGTATGCTGATAATCATGAGTGTGCTGGGAGCGGTGGTAATGCCTCATAACCTGTTTTTGCATTCGGAAGTGATACAGAGTCACGAGTATAACAAGAAAGATGATGCATCTATCAAGAAAGTACTGAAATATGAGTTGTTCGATACGCTGTTCTCAATGATTATCGGTTGGGCGATTAACAGTGCCATGATTCTGCTGGCCGCCGCGACTTTCTTTAAAAGTGGCATTCAAGTGGAGGAACTGCAACAGGCCAAGTCCTTGCTGGAACCGTTGCTGGGCAGCAATGCTGCCATTGTATTTGCTTTGGCATTGCTGATGGCGGGCATTTCGTCCACCATTACAAGCGGGATGGCGGCAGGTTCCATCTTTGCCGGTATTTTCGGCGAGTCTTATCACATCAAAGACAGTCACTCGCAAGTGGGAGTCCTTTTATCGCTAGGAATCGCCTTATTGCTGATTTTCTTTATCGGAGATCCTTTTAAGGGGCTGATTATTTCGCAGATGATACTTAGTATCCAATTGCCTTTCACGGTCTTTCTGCAAGTCGGACTGACATCTTCCCGGAAGGTGATGGGGAATTATGTGAATAGTCGTTGGAGCACATTTGTGCTGTATACTATCGCGATAATTGTATCCGTACTGAATATCATGCTTCTGTTTTCTTGAAATAAACATGAATCAATAAATATATAATGATGAAGATTATAACTTATAATGTGAACGGCTTGCGTGCTGCTATCTCCAAAGGTTTCCCGGAATGGCTGGCGCAGGAAAACCCGGATATTCTTTGTCTGCAAGAGACAAAACTACAGCCGGATCAATACCCGGCGGAAGTGTTTGAAGCATTGGGCTATAAGTCGTATTTGTATTCGGCACAGAAAAAAGGATATAGCGGAGTGGCCATATTGACCAAGCAAGAACCTGACCACGTGGAATACGGGATGGGAATGGAAGCATACGATAATGAAGGCCGTTTTATCCGTGCGGACTTCGGCGATTTGTCGGTGGTAAGCGTGTACCACCCTTCGGGGACTAGCGGGGACGAACGCCAGGCATTTAAGATGGTGTGGCTGGAGGATTTTCAGAAATACGTGACAGAGCTGCGGAAGACACGTCCGAATCTGATTCTTTGCGGTGATTATAATATATGCCATGAACCGATTGATATTCATGATCCTGTCCGTAATGCGAAGAATAGCGGTTTCCTCCCCGAAGAGCGGGAATGGATGACGCGTTTTCTCTCGGCAGGCTTTATTGATTCTTTCCGTCTGCTTTATCCGGAAAAACAGGAGTATACCTGGTGGAGCTACCGTTTTAATTCGCGTGCCAAAAATAAAGGCTGGCGAATAGATTATTGTATGACCAGCGAGCCGGTACGCCGATGGCTGAAGAGTGCTCGGATTCTGAATGAGGCGGTGCATTCTGATCATTGTCCGATGGTGTTGGAGATTGACCGTTGAGTTTTTAGGGTCGGGATGAATATAATAAAAAGACAATAGTATGGAAGATAGAGTACAAAAAGCAGTAGAGCTTTTTAAAAGCGGATATAATTGTTCACAGTCCGTAGTGGCAGCCTTTGCAGATATGTACGGATTCACGCAGGAACAGGCTCTGCGCATGGGGGCATCCTTTGGTGGAGGAATAGGCCGGATGCGCGAAACTTGTGGCGCTGCTTGCGGTATGTTCCTGGTGGCAGGACTCGAAACCGGAGCTACGGAAGCGACAGACCGCGAGGGAAAGGCGGCGAATTATGCAGTTGTCCAGGAATTGGCTGCCGAGTTTAAAAAACGCAACGGGTCGCTGATTTGTGGCGAATTGTTGGGATTGAAGAAAAAAGAACCGGTCTCAAATGTTCCGGAAGAACGTACTGCTCAATATTATAGCAAACGTCCTTGTGCGAAAATGGTGGAAGAAGCGGCGAGAATTTGGTCTGAATATCTCGAAAACCATCCAAAATAAGGGAAAAAAGCCATTATTCTTACAAAATCAATAAAAAAAACTTCAATAAAGTGTTCTATAACATAAAAATAGCTATCTTTGTCCCCGAAATAAAATCTGAAAGTCTTTCAAGACCGGATGATTTAAAGCATGTCTAACTAAAATTTCAAAGCAAATGTTGAAAGAAAAAGCAGGTGTGATTGCAGGTACTATCTGGAATGCACTGAATGAAACAGAAGGAATGACTGCCAAGCAATTGAAGAAAGCAACTAAATTGGTTGACAAAGATTTGTTCCTCGGACTTGGCTGGTTATTGAGAGAAGACAAAGTCTCTGTGGAAGAAGTTGAAGGTGAACTCTTCATCAAATTGATCTAAGCGAGTAACTCACTTAAGCAATAAAAAAATGCGTTGGTACATGATCATAATGTTATCAACGCATTTTTTTATATTCCGCCATTTACGTATCTTTGCACACCGAAAAAGATAAAATAATAAGAATTCAGAATGAAGAATATTCGAAATTTCTGCATTATAGCCCACATTGATCATGGTAAGTCAACTCTGGCCGACCGTTTGTTGGAGTATACCAACACTATTCAGGTGACTTCAGGGCAGATGCTTGACGACATGGACTTGGAGAAGGAGAGAGGTATCACAATCAAGAGCCATGCCATCCAGATGGAGTATAATTATAAGGATGAGAAGTATATCCTGAACTTGATTGATACTCCGGGACACGTGGACTTTTCCTATGAGGTGTCCCGTTCTATCGCAGCCTGTGAAGGTGCGTTGCTGATTGTCGATGCATCTCAGGGAGTACAGGCACAGACCATTTCCAACCTGTATATGGCTATCGAGCACGATCTTGAAATTATTCCTGTAATCAATAAATGCGATATGGCAAGCGCCATGCCGGAAGAGGTGGAAGATGAAATTGTCGAATTGCTGGGCTGCAAGCGTGAGGAAATCATACGTGCTTCCGGTAAGACGGGTATGGGGGTGGAAGAGATTCTCGCAGCCGTAATCGAACGTATTCCCCATCCGGTAGGAGATGAGGAAGCGCCGCTGCAAGCATTGATCTTCGATTCCGTATTCAACTCTTTCCGTGGTATTATCGCCTATTTCAAGATTGAGAACGGAGTGATTCGGAAAGGGGATAAGGTGAAGTTTTTCAATACGGGCAAAGAATATGACGCTGACGAGGTCGGGGTCTTGAAGATGGAGCTGGTTCCTCGCAATGAGCTTCGTACGGGGGATGTAGGGTATATTATTTCCGGTATTAAAACTTCAAAAGAGGTGAAAGTGGGAGATACCATCACTCATGTCGCCCGTCCGTGCGCGCAGGCTATCGCCGGATTTGAGGAAGTGAAGCCGATGGTATTTGCGGGAGTTTATCCGATTGAGGCGGAAGATTTTGAAGATTTGCGCGCTTCGTTGGAAAAATTGCAGTTGAACGACGCTTCTTTGACTTTCCAGCCGGAGTCTTCATTGGCATTGGGTTTTGGTTTCCGTTGCGGTTTTCTGGGATTGCTCCACATGGAGATCGTGCAGGAACGGCTTGATCGCGAATTCGACATGAATGTGATCACTACCGTGCCCAACGTATCTTATAATATATATGACAAACAGGGAGAGATGAAGGAGGTGCATAATCCCGGTGGTATGCCCGACCCGACATTGATCGATCATATCGAGGAACCCTATATCAAGGCTTCCATCATCACCACTACCGACTATATCGGCCCCATTATGACGCTTTGTCTGGGGAAACGCGGAGAACTTCTTAAACAGGAATATATTTCCGGCAATCGCGTGGAGATCTTTTATAATATGCCTTTGGGGGAAATTGTGATCGACTTCTATGACCGTTTGAAGAGTATTTCGAAAGGGTATGCGTCGTTTGACTATCATCCCAACGGTTTCAGACCTTCCAAGCTGGTGAAACTGGATATTATGCTGAACGGCGAGCCGGTGGACGCTCTGTCTACGTTGATCCATTTCGACAATGCCTATGATATGGGACGCCGGATGTGTGAGAAATTGAAAGAGCTGATTCCCCGCCAACAGTTTGAGATTGCTATCCAGGCGGCTATTGGAGCTAAGATTATAGCGCGTGAAACCATCAAGGCAGTCCGTAAAGACGTAACAGCCAAATGTTACGGTGGCGACGTAAGCCGTAAACGAAAGCTGCTTGAAAAGCAGAAGAGAGGTAAGAAACGAATGAAGCAGATTGGCAACGTGGAGGTTCCTCAGAAAGCCTTCCTTGCCGTACTGAAGTTGGATTAAAACATTGCCGCAAGCAATTTTTCAGAGATATGCGCTGAACAAATTGACTTGCGGTTAGTTTTTAATATACCAGCAACAACTATAAATATGAGAAAAGTACTGTCTTTTTCGGGCTTCCTGATGTTGGGGCTCGTCATTTCACAATTCCTGCCAATGATAGCAGGAGAGGGGTATGGAGTTGTCAAGTCCATTTCTAACGTATTGCTTTATGTATGTCTTAGTTTTATAATGATTAACGTGGGCCGGGAATTCGTTCTTGACAAGTCCCGCTGGAAAAGTTATGCCGAAGATTATTTTATAGCGATGGCGACGGCTGCTCTCCCTTGGTTTATGATTGCTATTTATTATGTGTTCATATTACTTCCGCCCGATTACTGGAATAGCTGGGAGGCATGGAAGGAGAATCTGTTGCTAAGCCGTTTTGCCGCCCCTACCTCTGCGGGTATCTTATTTACAATGCTGGCTGCTATCGGGTTGAAATCCAGTTGGATTTATAAGAAAATACAGGTATTGGCTATCTTCGATGATCTGGACACGATTATCCTGATGATTCCTCTTCAGATTATGATGATCGGTTTGCGCTGGCAGTTGATTATTGTAGTGGTGATTGTATTTCTATTGCTGTCTATCGGCTGGCAGCGATTGAATAAATATGATTGGCGGCAGGATTGGAAGGCTATCCTCTTTTATTCTGTTATTATATTTCTGGCTACTCAGATACTTTATCTGGGCAGCAAGGAACTATACGGAGAAGCGGGAAGCATTCATATCGAAGTGCTTTTGCCGGCATTTGTCCTGGGAATGATCATGAAGCATAAAGAGCATGATACACCGGTTGAACGGTCGGTTGCTACGGGAATCTCCTTTCTGTTTATGTTCCTGGTGGGGATGAGTATGCCTCATTTTATCGGAGTGAACTTTGCGGAGACTCATGTCGGTACACATTCGGTGACCGGTTCGCAGGAAATGATGTCGTGGGGAATGATTCTATTCCATGTCGTGATGGTTTCTTTGCTGTCAAATCTGGGAAAACTTTGTCCGATGTTCTTTTATCGCGACCGGAAGTTGAGTGAGCGGTTGGCTCTTTCGATCGGTATGTTTACCCGTGGCGAAGTGGGAGCGGGGATTATTTTCATAGCATTAGGATATAATCTGGGAGGTCCGGCATTGGTGATTTCAGTATTGACTTTGGTCTTGAACCTTATTTTGACAGGAATCTTTGTGCTTTGGGTGAAAAACCTGGCGCTGCGTTCCGTTACGACAAAGGGCACAACGATTCGTTCTTGACAAACATATTCTGATGATTATATCCGTAATGCAACTCTGATAGCCTGTGAGACTATTCTTCCTCTTCTTCTATTCCGTCAATAGGTAGAATTTTCCGGCTTTCTTCATGGGGTAACTGTTCCACTTGCCGTAGTTTGCGTTCAATGGCACGTGTCCGTTTCCCCATCACTTCTTCCAGTTGGTCGCCGGCACTTTGGAGGTTCTTTTGTACCTTTTCAAGTAGTCCTCCGAACTTGCCGAATTCTGTCTTGACAGCTCCCAACACAGTCCACACTTCTCCGGTACGCTTTTGGATCGCCAAGGTGCGGAAGCCCATTTGCAGACTGTTGAGGATAGCGCCTAATGTCGTCGGTCCGGTCACTACAATTTTATATTCTTTCTGGAGTGTCTCTACGAGGCTGGTGCGGCGGATAACCTCAGCGTAGATACTTTCGAATGGCAAAAACATGATGGCAAAGTCCGTAGTGAAAGGCGGGTCCACATATTTGTCATGAATATCTTTTGCCATCTTCTTGATCGTATTTTCCAGTTGCTTGCCGGATGACTCCATCAATGCGGCATCTCCGGCTTCGAATGCATCATAATACTGTTCGTAAATATCTTTGGGGAATTTAGCGTCAATCGGGAGGTAAACAGTGCTGTTGGCGTCATCTTTTCCCGGAAGTTTAATGGCAAACTCGACGAATTCTGTTCCGCTCTTTTTGGTTTTGACATTGGCGTCGTACTGTTCCGGACTCATCATCTGTTCCAATAAAGCACCCAGTTGGACTTCTCCGAATGTGCCCCGCATTTTCACATTACTCAATACCTTTTTCAGTCCGCCTACATCTTGGGCGAGAGATTTCATTTCTCCCAGCCCTTTCTGCACATTTTCCAGTTGCGAACGGACTATCTCGAAGGATTGCCCAATTCGTTCGTTCAGTGTTTTTTGCAGTTTCTCCTCCACCATCAGACGCATATCATCCAAACGTTTCTCGGTGGATTTTATTAACGTTTCCTGCTGGCGGGCCATCATGTCGAACTTTTGCCGTTGCAGTTCTCCGGTAGTCATCATGTTTTTGTGCAGAACGTCTTGAAGTTGCTGCATATTCTGGTTGAGCGTCTGCGTCATTTCCATGCGGAGTTCCCGGATACTACGGTTCAGTTCCTCCCGGTTCTCTTGCATTTGTTGGCGTAGGGCTATCTGTAATTGTTCCGCTTGCGTTTGATTGTTGCCTTTCGTCAGAGCCAGTACCAGCAGGACTATCACTAATATGGCAATCGCAATGAGTAGAATCAGTTCCATCAATATGTAAGAATTTCGTTTCCGGTTTCAGTAATCAGAATCATGTTTTCCCATTGGGCGGAAGGCAGTCCGTCGTCTGTGCAGACTGTCCATCCGTCGGCTTCGTCTACGAATACTTCGTAAGTTCCCATGTTGATCATCGGTTCGATGGTAAAAGTCATTCCCGGCACGATCATCATGCCCGTGCCTCGCCGTCCGAAATGTTCTACATCCGGCTCTTCATGGAACTTCATCCCTACGCCATGTCCGCAAAGATCACGTACCACACTGAATCCGTTCTTCTCGGCATGCGCTTGAATAGCTGCGCCTACATCTCCCAATTGCTTCCAGGGTTGTGCGGCCGCAATACCTATTTCCATACATTCTTTGGTCACTTGAACCAATTTGCGCATTTCAGGGCTGACCTCTCCAATCATAAACATCCGGGATGCATCGGAGAAATATCCTTTGTAAATGGTAGAAACGTCTACGTTGATAATATCACCGCTTCTGAGAATCTCGTGCTTGTTGGGTATCCCATGACACACTACATCATTGATACTTGTGCAGACGCTTTTGGGAAATCCTTCATAGTTGAGCGGTGCGGGAATAGCTCCGTGGGCGGTTGTGAAGTCATACACCATCACATCGATCTCTTCTGTGGACATCCCTTCACGGATATTCTCCGAAATATAGTCCAGCAACGCTGTATTGATTTTTGCGCTTTCACGAATCCCTTCCAGTTGCTCGGGGGTACGGAGTACCTTACGTGGCGGAAGTTTGTATCCTTGTTTTCTGTATTTCTGTATTTTCTCTTCTACTGCAGCCGGATAATTGGAGGGAGTAAACCGGAATCCCTTGATAAAGTTCTTCATTATTATATGATATTTAAAATCGACAGCAAAGGTACGAGATTTAATGGAAGATGTAGCTTTTGGGCTTTTAAAACTTTTCAGGCTCGGTGGTGAGAGTCGATTTTATTGAATTTGTATTATACGATTTGTATAATACGAATGTAATAATTATATTTGTGTTCATTAAATATATGAATAATGGAAAACCCTTTTATTATTACCGGTAATATTCCGGAGAAATATTTCTGTGATAGGCGTGAAGAATCGAAAAAAGTCATTCGCACCTTGTCTAATGGTGGAAATCTATGTATGATTTCACCGAGACGTATGGGAAAATCCAAGTTGGTTCGTTTTTGTTATGACAAGCCTGAAATTGCTGATAATTATTATACCTTTTATATAGATATCCTGCATACATCCAGTTTACGTGAATTCACTTACCTTTTCGGGCAAAAAGTTTTTGAAACGTTGAATACTAAAAGTAGGAAGGCATTTATGGCATTGGTGCAGGGATTGAGATCTATTAATACGAAGTTTGGTTTTGATCCCATCACTGCCACTCCGACTTTTAGCCTGGAGCTGGGGGATATCAGTCATCCGGAATTTACATTGGCCGAGATCTTTACTTCTTTGGAAAAGGCGGACAGACCGTGTATTGTGGCTTTTGACGAATTTCAGCAGATTACTAAGTATCCGGAAGATAATATTGAGGCACTACTTCGTTCGCATATCCAGCATCTTTCCAATGTACATTTTATCTTTGCCGGTAGTGAACGCCATCTTGTTACGGAGATGTTTCTTTCTTCAGCCAGACCTTTTTATAACAGTACGTCGATAATGGAGTTACATCCTATTTCAACAGAAGAATATATACCTTTTGTCTGTAAATGGTTCAGGGCGTATGAACGGGATATCCATGAGAAGGATGTATTGAGGATATACGGACTGTTTGGCGGGAACACTTATTATATGCAGAAGACTTTTCATGAAGCTTTTATAAATACTTCAGCTGGCGGTGTATGTACAATAGATATATTGAGACAAACAATTGATGAGATTTTGGAAGAGGCCGGTGATGGTTATCGCCAGATATTATCCCGAATCCCCGAACGGCAGAAAGAACTTTTGTATGCGATTGCCACAGAAGGAAAAGCCCAAAAAATAATGAGTGCTTCTTTTATTCGTAAATATGCTTTGACATCTAGTAGTGCCGTTCAGGCGGCGAGTCGTAAATTGATGGAATTGGATCTGTTGACAATGGAAGATAGCAGTTATTATATTCCGGATATTCTTTTCCGTATGTATCTTCAAAGATTAAGAGAAAGTGATATTCTTTTCCTGCCACTTGATTGACATTTGCCAACTGACAGATGGAACGGACTTGTATGAAATGCGTGTTTCTGTGTTTAAAAGATTTAGTGTTATGATACAGTTAGATGAAAAAAAATTAGCAAAATTCAAGACAACCAACCAGTTACTTGATGAAAAATACGGGGAACATGGTACACCAACCCGTGACGCTTTCAATGAAAAAATGTTGGCATGGTATTATGGAGATATACTTCGGGATAGACGTAAGGCTCCTAAGTTAACTCAGAAACAGTTAGCGCAAAAAATCGGTAAAGAATAAAGTTATATTGCTCGTGTAGAAAAAGGTGAAGTCGATTACAGTTATCGAGTTTCATTCGCATAGCACGTGCATTAGGTATTGAATTGGATTTTTGAATGAAAGGGCATTAGTTTATTTTATCTGCAATCTGTTTTTCTTTGGCGAATAAGTACTACTTTTGGAGTTTGATTGGAAAATAGAATCGGAATGAAAGATAAAAGGATGGAAATAAAGGAACGTATCAGCCTTTTGCTGGAAGAGATGAATCGGGGTGTATATGAGAAGGAAGTGGAAGTAGGGTTGTCTTTGCTTGCCGCTTTGGCGGGAGAGAGTATCTTACTGTTGGGCCCTCCCGGAGTAGCCAAATCTATGGTGGCTCGGCGGTTGAAGAAAGCTTTTGTAAATGCCCGGGCGTTTGAATATCTGATGTCACGGTTCAGTACTCCTGATGAGATTTTTGGTCCGGTAAGCATTAGCCGTCTGAAAGAATCGGATACGTACGAACGCGTGGTTGACGGTTATCTGCCGACAGCGGATGTTGTATTTCTGGATGAGATATGGAAAGCGGGACCGGCGATACAGAATACACTGCTAACGGTTATTAATGAGAAACTTTTTAGAAATGGAAATACGGAAATCAAGTTGCCGTTGAAACTGCTTGTTGCCGCCAGTAATGAGCTTCCTGTTCAGGGAGAAGGGCTCGACGCTTTGTGGGATCGTTTTCTGATTCGCGTCATCAGTACTTGTGTGAAGCGGGAAGAGACATTTTATCAGATGTTGCTGGATGAAGAAGTGGAAGAAAACGATGAAGTCGGGAAATGGCAGATAACGGATGAAGAATATCGCTTGTGGCAGGAAGAAATAGTCCGGGTGACAGTACCTATGACAATTCTGGCGTGTATAACGGAGATTCGTCAGGGATTGGGAAAAGTGGAAGTACAAGGTTCGGAAGTTCATCGTAATGTCTATGTGAGCGACCGCCGTTGGAAGAATATAGTACGGCTTCTGAAGGCTTCGGCTTTTGTACATGGGCGTACGGAAGTCACTTTGCCGGATTTGTTGCCTGTTTATCATTGCTTGTGGAGTGAGCCGGATGAGCGTACGGACATACGCCAGATAGTAATCCGTAGTTTGTTTGCCTCTTATGTTAAGGAAATTTCATCGATTAGCCGGGCCTTAAAATCGGATTTGAAAGTGAGTCGTGTGCGTGAAGCGTTGGAGAAGGCACGAAAACAAGGCGACCGCAGGGATGATGACCTGTTGATTGTCGATCATTTCTATTACCAGGTTGAAAATCATGGTACGGGAAATACTTATATCTTCATTGTGGATTATCGGAATCTGAAGGAATATAATCCGAAAAATGCACCGGCAACAGGGATGATGTATGCCGATCCTCAGAATCCGAAGCAGACGATTATACGTGTCTTTTCGGGTACTGCCAAGCTGGGAGAGCAAGGAGCTGAAAGGGTGACGCTGTATCGGGATGACAGGAATCTGTATATTAACGGGGTACGTTTCCCGATGCGTCGGCTGCAAAGAGGAGAGCAACAGCAACTCTGGCTGGGGAATGTAACACTTACCGACCGTGATTATGAGCAGGAGTTGGAAACGGTGAATGCTGCCGTCGAAAAACTGTTTAGAGAATTGCAGGGAAATATGTTTATATCCGAAGAGGATAAAACAGAGGTGGGGAAGTATGTGGCTCTGGTGCGTAAGGAGATAGCTTGGGCACGTGTGGATGTACGTAAATTGCGGTACGGCGATGAATCCTAAATATGACGCTTCCTTTTATATCCGGGTGCTGGATCAATATGTGGCAACCGGTGAGTGCAGTGATACAGATGATGAACCTTTGTATGCGTATTTGTTGTCTATCATGAATGATCCGATGATAAAGATACAAGTGCTGACTGATGAAGTGTGTGCCCGTATCTTTTATGACATGATGAGCCTGTTCATTCATTTGAATCTGGAAAAGGAAAAGTATAACCTGCAAAAAAGCCAATCGGAGCAGAATGGAATGAAGCAAACGTTGGAATGGTCGATAGCCAGGCGGAAAGACGGATGGCAGGCTTTGCTTCAGCAAGTATCGGACAAATACGAGTCAATGGGTTTTGGTAGTTCCTTTTATAAAAGCCAGTTCGGGAATGAGGAGGAAAAGTATGGCGATGATGAACTTTGGGAACGGATGGTGGAAGATTGGGAGGAGGCTTTCAAACGTAATTTGCAGGAACAGAAAAAGAAGGAGATAGACCGGAGGAAAGAGAGTCTGGAAAATAGGTTGCACGCCAATCTCAAGAATATTCCTGAATATCTTAGACGGCATGAGGTGGAAAAAGATGAATTCTTTCAGGCATGGGGACTGATGAGCGGGATGTGGAATACGGTTGACTTTGAGCGAATCCGCAAAGTGGTGCGTATACAGAAGGAATATCCGGAGATCATTAAAATAGCAAACTTGATGGGGCGTACTGCCGATGATGAGGGAAGGGAACGACTGCACGTGGGACAAGGGGATGTGTATCGGTTGGAACATTCCTCTAAAAATGATATTCAAGGAGTTACTGTCGGTAATGACTTGAATGCTTTATTGCCTACGGAGATGGTGCATTGTGCTGATGATGATTTGGAGAGTTTGTTTATTTATAAATATGTCACCCGAAAGCTCCAGACGTTCCGCTATAAGTCCGAGATTATGCAGCCTGCCCGTTCGTTGGAAACCAAACCGGCTGTTCATAAAGGGCCGATGATTGTTTGTCTGGATACTTCCGGAAGCATGGTAGGCATTCCGGAGAAAATAGCTTATTCTTTGTTGGTGAAACTATTGGAAATAGCCGACAGGCAACGCCGTCCTTGTTTCCTGATCGCTTTTTCTGTTTCGATATGTCCGATTGATGTCCGCAAGGAACGGGCCCGTTTGCTTGATTTCTTTTCTACCACCTCTTGCGGGGACACGGATGCCACCCGGATGTTGAAAGCTACTTTCGACTTACTTCAATCGAAGAAAGAGTATATGAATGCGGATGTTTTATGGATTACTGATTTTAAAATACCGCTTCCCTCACCGAAGTTGACTGACCGGATATTGGAATATAGAAAGGCGGATACACATTTTTATGGCTTGCAGCTTGGCATTGCTGAGAATGAATGGATTCCTTTCTTCGATCGAGTTTACAGAGTCGATTATCCGGTTGCCCGTTGTTATTAATTTTTTGCCTTAAATACGGGTTGTATCTTCTGAACCTCCGATTCGAATCCAAACCAATAGCCATGTTCTGCTTCATCAGTGGGGAGGAAACATAGCCGTAAATTCTCACGATAAGTTCCGTATACTATTTCCCATTTCTCGGGTGGGACTTGGCGTTTGGTCCTTACTTTTTCCGCCGGAGCTTTCTTTAATGACATACCGGCCTCTATCCATGCGATACTGACTTGCGTCAGATAACCGGGATAATGCTTTTTACAGAAATCATATAAGATTAATCCTCTTCTTTCCAGACTTAGAGGGGTGTCTATGACGTCTGTCCGAACCAAATGATCAAGTAGCTCATGTAGGAAATGAGGATTCTCCAAAATTAATGTCCGTGTGATTGTCCGCCAGGTGGAAGTATTATAGAATCCATCCAAAAGACGGGACAGATAGTGGGCTGTTTGTAATTCTTCTACTGAGATTTCACGGGTTTGCAATACTTCGTATGGGGGAAGCGGAGAATATTGAATACCCAATTCTCCTGCTCTTCTTCGCATTTCTGTGCCCGGAAGTAACTTTAATGATTCCAGTTGTATTTCCCCTGCGCCATATTCTGCAAGTGTACGGACATCTTCAAATATTTCTGTCAGATGATAGAGGGGGAGACCTGCTATCAGATCGGCATGGGTTTCCATGTTCTTTAACGAACAGAGGTATTTCAATCCTTCAAGGGCGTCGGATAGTTTTCCGATACGGCGGCTTTGCTCCAAAACAGGTTCCCGCAAACTTTGAATGCCGGCTTCCAAATGCAATAAACCATCGGGTAAAGCAGCCAGTTCATTTTTTAACTCTTCGGAAAGGAGTGCCGGGTGAATTTCCAGGTGGAAACGGATATCCGGATATTCACGGAAAAGATTCAAGAGGTCTTTGGCTCTTTTGTTGTTATAATTGAACGTACGGTCGAGTACACGCACGTTTTTGATACCATGCTGATGAATATTATCCAAACGTTCGCGAATGGCTTCCAGTGGGATGGTACGGACAGGCTTTTCGCCGCCACTGACACAGAATGCGCAGGTATTGAAGCAACCTCGTGTCGTTTCCAGTTGGACAAAGGGTTTGCTCCAATTAAAGAAACGGCTTCTCTCCGGGGAAACCAATGCGGAAAAGTTCATGACGCGGGCAATACCGTTGTCTTGATATTCTTCCGATTCGTCAAGATAACAGAGTCCTGTGATTGATTTCCATTCTTTTCTTGGCCGATTCCACACCTTTAACCATAATGGGAATACTTCTTCTCCCTCTCCCCGAAACACTCCGTTGACAAATTTGTTCTTGAATAGAAAGTCTTTGTTGTCTCCTAAAAATTCGGGACCTCCGAGTATGATACAGCATTGTGGAAGCAGGGCTTTGGCGCGTGAGACAATGTGTAACAGTTGCTCATGATTAAATAGCCAATTGGTAGCTGCAATAATATCCGGTTGGTGTTGATAGATCTGTTTGACGATGTTACCGGTGTTTTCATTAATTGTTGCGGAGACCATACACCATTCGACTGTGGTGTCATCTGCTATTTGCGCGTGCAAGGCAGGCAATGCCAAAGATGAATGGGCGTATGAACTATTTAAATCAAGCCAAAGAAGTTTCATGTGAGAATTTTAAATTATTTGGCAAAGGTACGAAAAACTTATGGCTTGTGGTATATAGTAAAATAAAAATGCTAATTTTGTATTTGTAAACGAAATAAACTAGAAAAGATATGAAACTGATTAAGAAATATGCGGGGCTTCTACTTATGCTGACTTTATTGGTCGGCTTTACTTCGTGTGAAGATGATGAAGATTTGGAAGAGCGAATGTTTGGCCGGGTATGGGTAGGTGACGTTGGTATGAGTGCTGGTAACGGTCGAATTTTATATAGTGAGTTTACTTTTGATCCAGACGGTTTTGGTGAAGAGTATCAGTTTTTTCGTAATAGAGAGTTATACGACCATTTCCGCTTTCAGTGGTATTGGGAAGATCGCTATAGCAATAACTTAGTACTGGATTATGGTAGAAATGGAACCTCTTATATGGACAATGTGGATATCTATCGGGGGGTGATGACCGGAATCTTTTATTTGACTGGAGACTCGGAGGGATTTCCATTTACGCTGGAAATGCAATGAGATATAAATTAAATACCGAAAATAAAGCAGTTATACTCACCACAGATTATATGGATTGACACAGATTAAAAATTAAATGGTGTATTTTTAATAGCAATAATCTGTGCGAATCTGTGTAATCTGTGGTGAAAACTTTCTTATTTTTTCAGAAACAATTTCTTGAAGTCTGCCGGATAAGGAGTCTCAAACTCCATCAAATCTCCTGTTATGGGATGATAGAAGCACAGCTTGAAAGCATGAAGTGCCATTCGACCGATAGGGTTAGGAGTATTTTCACCACCATATCTTCCGTCTCCGATAATCGGATGTCCCAGATCCTGCATATGTACACGGATTTGATTCTTACGGCCTGTCTCTAAGTCCAATTCTATCAAAGAATACCCATTGGCACGCTTGATAGTGCGATAGTGAGTGATGGATAACGCACCGCCATCATCTTGTTGGCTTGAACTGACATAGAGAGTTCTGTCTGTAAGAAACGATTCTACAGTTCCATAATCCTTCTCCATATTTCCCTCTACTACAGCTACATACCGGCGATCGGTCACTATATCATGCCAATTGTCGCGTAGTGTACGTTGCGTCTTTTCATCTTTAGCGAACATCATTAAGCCGGAAGTATCCCTATCCAGCCGATGAACGATATACACGCGGAACTGGCGTCCGGAACGTTGTACATACTCATTCAGTATTGTATATGCGGTACGTTCTTTCTGACGTTCTGTATTGACGGATAGAAGTCCTTGCATCTTCTCGACCACAATAATGTAAGCGTCCTCATATACAATTTTCAGCAGTCTGTTATTAAACTCTTTTTTTCCTTTTTCTTTGCTGATCTGCACCTTCATACCCGGCTGTAACGGGAAGTTGAACTGCGTAGTGATTACATTATCAACGAATACGACCCTTTTACTGAGTAATGATTTCAGTTTGGTACGACTTGCATCCGGCATTTTGGCAGCCAAAAACTCCATAAGTTCCATCGGTTCCTTGACTGCATAGTTGGTATATTGAGCACGGGCTTTTTCAGCGGGAGTTCTTCTCGGTCTTTTTTCCATTTCTTTTTTCTTTTGATTTAATACTCACCACAGATTACACGGATTAACACAGATTTTTTATTGTTGGATTTTATAATCCGTGTAATCTGTGGTGAACCGAATTCTTTATCGGAGTTCCAATAACACCACATTTTCCACATGATGAGTATGAGGGAACATATCTACCGGTTGAACGGCTTTCACCTTATATTTCTCATCGAGCAGTTGCAAATCGCGTGCTTGAGTAGCAGGATTGCAACTTACGTAAACAATCCGTTTTGGTTCGGCAAACAGGATAACGTCGATCACATCCTGATGCATACCGGCACGGGGAGGATCTGTAATAATCACATCCGGACGTCCGTGCTGATTGATGAAGTCCTGAGTCAGCATGTCTTTCATATCACCTGCATAGAATAATGCGTTCTTGATATCATTGATTTCTGCATTGACCTTTGCATCCTCGATGGCTTCCGGCACATATTCGATACCTATCACTTGGCGTGCCTGGCGTGATACGAAATTCGCAATTGTTCCTGTTCCCGTATAAAGGTCATATACCAGCTCATTTCCGGTCAGACCGGCAAATTCACGGGCCACCTTATATAGGTTGTACGCTTGTTCCGAATTTGTCTGATAGAAAGATTTCGGACCTACTTTGAAGCGCAATCCTTCCATTTCTTCAAAGATGTGGTCCTTGCCTTTGAATACGTGCACATCCAGATCATTGATAGTGTCGTTGCATTTATTATTAATAATGTATAGCAAGGAAGTGATCTCCGGGAATGAGTCGGCGACAAACTGCAATAACTGCTTGAACAACTCCATCTCATGCTCTTCCGTGATTTTACAAATCACAATTACCATCAACTCACCGGTTGAAGACGTGCGGACAATCATGTTACGCAACATACCTTCCTGCGTGCGCAGATTGATAAAGGAATAATCATGTTCGTATGCATAGTCGCGTATCGCATTGCGGATGCGGTTGGAAATATCATCTTGCAACCAGCATTTCTCAATGGCCAGCACTTTATCGAATGCTCCCGGAATGTGGAAACCTACTGCATTCATCTGGTCATACTTCACGTCTTGACGGACTTCCTCACTAGTCAGCCAGCGTTTGTTTGAGAATGTAAATTCCAGTTTATTCCGATAGAATTCGGTCTTTGCCGAACCAAGAATAGGAGAAATCTCGGGAAGCTCGATCTTTCCGATACGTTTCAGGTTATCTTCTACCTGTTTCTGTTTATATCTGATTTGTTCCGAATAGGGGAGCACTTGCCATTTGCAACCGCCGCATACACCGTAATGTTGGCAGAAAGGAACAGCGCGGCTGGGCGACAGTTCATGAAACTTCACCGCTTCTGCTTCGGCATATTTGTTCTTTTTACGCTTGATCTGAAGGTCTACTACATCGCCCGGTACTACGTATGGTACAAAAATTACCAGGTCATTTACTTTTGCGATGGCTTTCCCTTCGGCAGCCACATCCATGATTGTTACCTTCTCCAATAGGGGAAGCTCTTTTTTCTTTCTTGCCACTTTTACACCAATCTAATAATTACTTTGCAAAAGTAGGTATTTTTTTTGGAAAACTTTCGTGTCTACGGAAATATTCCAGATTGTAATGTCGAAATTGCATTTTGATAGAAAGTTTTTTCGCAAAAAGTTTTCTGGTTTGCGAAATATCCTTAGATTTGCGAACAGAAAAAAGTCATAATGTAACTTTAAACACAATATTATGGATAAAAAAAGAGTTTATACCTTTGGAAATGGTCAGGCAGAAGGAAAGGCTGACATGAGAAACTTGTTAGGTGGTAAAGGCGCCAACCTTGCCGAAATGAATCTTATCGGTGTCCCTGTTCCTCCGGGATTTACAATCACCACAGATGTTTGTACAGAATATTACGAATTAGGAAAAGATAAAGTCGTATCTCTTTTGAAGAGTGAAGTAGAAAGAGCAATCGCCAATATAGAAACTTTGATGAAATCAAAATTCGGTGACGTTGAGAATCCGTTGTTGGTTTCTGTTCGTTCCGGCGCGCGTGCTTCCATGCCGGGCATGATGGATACGATTCTGAATCTGGGACTGAATGACGAAGTAGTGGAAGGATTGATCCGCAAAACAGGAAATGCGCGTTTTGCATGGGATTCTTACCGTCGTTTTGTACAGATGTACGGTGACGTGGTATTGGGCATGAAGCCGGTGAATAAGGAAGATGTGGACCCGTTTGAAGAAATCATCGAAGAAGTGAAACATCAGAAAGGTGTGAAACTGGATAATGAGCTGGAAGTGGAAGACTTGAAGGAATTGGTAAAACGATTCAAGGCCGCCGTAAAAGGACAGACCGGACAGGATTTCCCGAAATCAGCTTACGAACAGCTTTGGGGAGCTATCTGTGCCGTATTCAACTCATGGATGAATGAACGTGCTATTCTTTATCGTAAGATGGAAGGAATTCCCGACGAATGGGGAACAGCAGTCAGTGTACAGGCTATGGTATTCGGTAATATGGGCGAAACTTCGGCAACAGGTGTTTGTTTCTCCCGTGACGCAGCCACAGGTGAAGACCTTTTCAATGGTGAGTACTTGATTAACGCGCAGGGCGAGGATGTGGTAGCCGGTATCCGTACTCCGCAACAGATTACTAAGATAGGTTCTCAGCGTTGGGCTCAACTGGCAGGAGTCAGTGAAGAGGAACGCGTTGCCAAATATCCTTCTATGGAAGAAGCCATGCCCGAAATCTATAAAGAACTGGATGCGCTTCAAACCAAACTGGAAAATCACTATAAGGATATGCAGGATATGGAGTTCACCGTACAAGAAGGTAAACTTTGGTTCCTCCAGACACGTAACGGCAAGCGTACGGGTGCTGCTATGGTGAAGATTGCTATGGATTTGCTTCGTCAAGGCATGATTGACGAAAAGACTGCCTTGATGCGTGTGGAACCGAATAAGTTGGATGAGCTGCTCCACCCTGTATTCGATAAGGACGCTTTGAAGAAAGCTAAAATTCTAACTCGCGGTCTTCCTGCTTCTCCGGGTGCTGCTGCCGGTCAGATTGTATTCTTTGCTGATGATGCAGCCGAATGGCGTGCTGCCGGTAAGCGTGTAGTGATGGTTCGTATCGAGACTTCTCCTGAGGACCTGGCCGGTATGGCAGTTGCCGAAGGTATTCTTACAGCTCGCGGTGGTATGACTTCTCATGCTGCTGTGGTTGCACGTGGTATGGGCAAATGCTGTGTGTCGGGTGCGGGTGCTTTGAATATCGATTATAAAGCTCGTACCGTAGAAATTGACGGTGTGGTATTGAAAGAAGGAGATTATATCTCATTGAACGGAAGTACAGGTATAGTATATAATGGTAAGGTGGAAACGAAGGCTGCCGAACTCTCCGGTGACTTCGCCGAACTGATGGCGCTTGCCGATAAATATACCCGTCTGCAGGTACGTACCAATGCGGATACGCCTCATGATGCGACGGTAGCCCGTAATTTCGGTGCGGTGGGTATCGGTCTTTGCCGTACGGAACATATGTTCTTTGAGGGTGAGAAGATTAAGGCTATGCGTGAAATGATTCTGGCTGAAAATGCAGAAGGCCGTCGTAAGGCATTGGCTAAGATTCTTCCATATCAACAAGCCGACTTTAAAGGTATCTTTAAGGCAATGGCGGGTTGTCCTGTGACTGTACGTCTGCTCGATCCTCCTTTGCATGAGTTCGTTCCTCACGATCTGAAAGGACAGCAGGAAATGGCAGATACTATGGGAGTGAGCCTGCAATATATCCAACAGCGTGTGGAATCATTGTGTGAGCACAATCCGATGTTGGGACACCGTGGCTGTCGTTTGGGAAATACATATCCGGAGATTACACAGATGCAGACACGCGCTATCTTGGGTGCTGCTTTGGAATTGAAGAAAGAAGGAGTGGAGACTCATCCGGAAATTATGGTTCCGTTGACCGGTATTCTGTATGAATTCAAAGAACAGGAAAAGGTGATCCGTGCCGAAGCTAAGAAATTGTTTGAGGAAATGGGAGATAGCATTGATTTCAAAGTTGGTACTATGATCGAAATACCTCGTGCAGCCTTGACTGCCGACCGTATTGCTTCTTCTGCGGAATTCTTCTCATTCGGTACAAATGACTTGACGCAGATGACTTTCGGTTACTCTCGTGATGATATTGCTTCTTTCCTCCCTGTATATTTGGAAAAGAAGATTTTGAAAGTAGACCCGTTCCAGGTTCTCGACCAGAATGGTGTGGGACAGTTGGTTCGTATGGCAACGGAAAAAGGCCGTGCCATCCGTCCGGATTTGAAATGCGGTATTTGTGGTGAACATGGTGGTGAACCTTCTTCTGTGAAGTTCTGCCACAGAGTAGGATTGAACTACGTAAGTTGTTCGCCGTTCCGAGTGCCTATTGCAAGATTGGCTGCGGCGCAGGCAGCTATAGAAGGATAGTCAAATATACTGGTTAGGTACTTAACTATCTGTAATGTAGGCTGTAATCATCTCATAGAGTTGATTGCAGCCTATTTTTTTCAGCCGATTATTTACTATTACTTGTTGTGATGTTTACTCAAAGTTTACACTCGCTCAATATGTATGTTTTATGAAAAACTAACTAAAAAGTTGTTTTAATCAAAAAAGGGTTATACTTTTGTTCCCCGAAAAATTAAGGTATTAGGCTTTTAAGAGGCCTGAATGTTTAACTAAAACAACGATAGAATGAAAAAGATTGTAGTTTTGATTTTTGTAGTGATGGCGGCTTTGTCTGCTAAAGCACAATTTTATGCGGGTGGAAATGTGGCATTGTGGCATAATGACGATGCGGATAATACATCTTTCCTGATTGAACCGGAATTTGGATATAACTTTAGTGAACAATGGGCAGTGGGAGCTACCTTAGGATTTGCTCACAACAGCAAAGAGACAGTAGGTTTTAAAAATGCTTTTAGTTTTGCTCCTTATGTTCGTTATTCATATTACGAAAATAAAGTAGTACGTCTGTTCTTGGATGGAGGTATTGGAGTTTCTTCTGTTAAATATGGTGACAACTCCGAAGGTGGCTTTGAGCTGGGGATCAAACCGGGACTTGCCATTAAATTGAATAATCACTTTAGCCTTGTTGCCAAATGTGGATTCTTGGGATACAGAGATGATTATGCGTATGGTACTGATGGTTACGGATTTTCATTCGGTAGTGAAGACCTTTCATTTGGTTTCCATTACGAGTTCTGATAAAGCACCGTTGTACTACAATAATAAAGGAAAGGGGAATTCTCGAATATTCGGGGATTCCCTTTTCTTTTATATAAAATCTAAATCTAGTGATTGCAATATAAAATACAAGCCCGGCTCTTTATTCGCTCAATCCGATAGCTTTTTCAGTTTCTTGAAATGCTTGATTACAGCCAGATAATCACGATCGGAACAAGCATCGAATTTATTCCAAAGGTCCCCCAATATAACGGCACCGCCAAAGCCGAAGTCCTTAATCTCAAGCAGGTTCTCCTCATTGATACCGCCTAACGCCATTACTTTCGAGTCGATGATTTTAGCCTTTTGTGCTTCACGTAATTCTTCGGCGGTATATGTCGAATAATAGTTCACTTTAGAGATACTGTCGTAAATAGGACTCATGAAAACATAGTCATAAAAATGTTTTCTGTTTTTCACTTCCTCCACAGAATGGCATGAACAGCTGATATGCCCGTCATAATCATGTGGTTCCTTGGGATTGCGGGCATTCAGATGAATCCCCATCAAATTGAACTCCTCTTTCATATAGAAATGCTCGTGCGTGACAATACGGCGATGATATTTCTCCGGAATAAGAGTCAGCAACCGTTCAGAGTACATGGCCGGAGTTTCCGGTTTTCTAAGATGTAGAATATCCAATCCCTCTTCAAAAAGAGCAGTGATAATCTTGTCTTCTTCAACGAAGAAAGTGGGTGTGGTGACTACAATTAATTTCATTTCCCTTTGTTAAAATTGGATTCTTTAGCAAAGTTACTAATTAACTATATCAGAAACCAACCTTTATAGTGAAAATTTGTTAGATTGCAATGTCCGCAGGTCAATTGTCCATAGTTCACCGGCTAAAACGTCACCGAAACCACAGATTATCTTTAGAACTTCTGTTGCTTCAATACTTCCTACAACGGCAGGCGTAATTCCCATTACTCCTTTGGAGGGAGGAGGCATTCGTTTCATTTCTTCTTCGTCAGGATAAAGATCACGATAACTTTTCTTTCGGTTTCCGTAATTGAAAACCGAGACTTGTCCTTCAAATCCGCAGATAGCGCCATATACATACGGCTTTCCCTGCTTGATGCAGATGTCGTTAATCAGATAACGGGTATCGAAATTATCACAGCCGTCCACCACTATATCATATTCTTGGATAATACGGTCTGCGTTTTCCGCAGTCAGTCGGGTAGAGTAGTATCTTGTCTCAATCTCACTGTTGAGCGAGGTCAAGCGATGGGCGGCACATACGACCTTCGGCTTTCCCAGCTCCTCTTCGGAATAAAGGACCTGTCGTTGCAGGTTGCTGATACTTACCGAATCATCGTCTACCAGACCAAGACAGCCTACGCCTGCACCCGCCAGATAAAGAGCGATGGGAGAGCCTAACCCTCCCACACCTACAATCAGCACTTTTGCCTTTTGCAACTTATTCTGTCCCTCTTCCCCAATCTCAGGAAGTATAATTTGTCTGTCGTATCGCATCAGCCTATCTTTTGAAATCGAACGACTGGTCCCAATCCTTCCAAATAGGTTCACGTCCTAGCTTTTTCAAGTCACGTTCCACTTCCACGGCCTTCCGTTCATCGCTGACATGAAACTGCTCCAGTGTTTGGGGATAACTGTAGTATCCTCCCGGTTCAGTCTTACTTTCCGCACTCATGGTCGTTACACCCAGTGTTGCCATGTTGTTGCGTATCTCCGCACTTTCACGGGTAGAATAAGAGATATCTACATCATGGTCGAAGATACGCATGGCGAATGTGAGTTGGGCGAGTTCGCGGTCGTTCATGATGACATTGGGCTGGAAACCTCCATTCTCTGACGGGCGCATACGCGGGAAGTTCACGCTATATTTCGTTTTCCAATAGTGCTTCTGCAGATAGCGCAGATGATAAGCCATCATCGTAACATCTGTCCGCCACTCTTCCAGACCAATCAATACCCCCATACCGATTTTGTGCACACCTGCCTGTCCCATACGGTCGAAGCCATTGACACGCCATTCAAATTTGGACTTCATGCCTCTCGGATGGTACGTCTTGTAATTTGCTTTGTTGTAAGTCTCCTGAAAGCAGATTACTCCGTTCAGGCCATGATTGGTCAGCTCCTTGTATTCTTCTGCTTTAAGCGGCATTACCTCAATCTGGAGATTGCTGAAATAAGGTTTGGCTAAGTCCAAAGCGCGGGCGATATAAGGAACACCCGCTGCCGCGGGATTCTCTCCGGTCACTAGCAGGAGATTCTCGAAAGGAGCCAGACGTTTGATAGCCTTGTACTCGTTGATAATCTCTTCCTCTGTCAGTATGGTTCTTTTCATCGGATTACTGATATGGAAACCGCAATACACACAAGAGTTGGTGCAAGAATTAGTCAGATAGAGCGGAACAAACATAGAGATGGTCTTGCCGAACCGTTCCAATGTATATTTCTGGCTGAGGCGTGCCATCACTTCCAGGTAAGGAGCGGCGGCCGGAGAAATTAATGCCATAAAATCGCTGACGTCCAGGTGCTCTTTCTTACCCAATGCACGTCGTACGTCTGCATCCGTTTTGGAATAGATGGCTTTTGTCGTCTCTTCCCAAGATATTTTTTCTAATTCGTCTGAAAACATAATTTTTAGTGATTAGTTTTTGTTCTTCTTTAAATCACGTGACAACCGCATCGCGCAGAAATTAGGTCCGCACATCGTACAGTATTCTCCGTCGATATGATGTCCGGCACGGAAGTAGCTTTGTGCACGTTCCGGGTCAAGTGATAAATCAAACTGGTCTTTCCAACGGAACTCATACCGGGCTTTGCTCAATGCATTATCACGTACCTGTGCTCCCGGATGTCCTTTGGCGAGGTCGGCGGCATGGGCGGCAATCTTATAAGTGATGACTCCCACACGTACGTCTTCTTTGTCCGGCAGGGCAAGATGTTCCTTAGGAGTGACATAGCAAAGCATTGCCGTTCCCAACCATCCGATTTGTGCCGCACCGATGGCGGAAGTGATATGATCATATCCCGGAGCGATATCCGTTACCAGCGGGCCGAGTGTATAGAACGGCGCATCGTGGCATTTCTCGATCTGGCGTTCCATATTTTCTTTGATCTTGTGCATCGGAACGTGTCCGGGACCTTCGATGAATGCTTGCACATTCTTATCCCATGCGCGTAACACTAATTCTCCCATTGTATCCAATTCTGCAAACTGCGCTTCGTCATTTGCATCGTAGATAGAACCCGGACGAAGTCCGTCGCCCAAAGATACTGCCACATCATACTGTGCCAGAATATCGCAGATGTCGTCAAAGTGTTCATATAAGAAACTTTCCCGGTCGTGCACCAGACACCATTTGCTCATGATACTTCCTCCGCGACTGACAATACCGCACAACCGCTTGTCGGCAAGATGGACATTGTGCCGACGGATACCTGCATGGATGGTAAAGTAATCCACTCCTTGTTCGCATTGTTCAATCAAAGTATCCCGGTAAATTTCCCAAGTCAGGTCTTCCACCACACCGTTTACTTTCTCAAGAGCCTGATAGATAGGGACTGTGCCGACGGGTACGGGGCAGTTGCGGATAATCCATTCACGTGTCTCATGAATGTTTTCTCCGGTAGAGAGATCCATCAACGTATCGCCTCCCCATTTGCAACTCCATAATGCTTTTTCTACCTCTTCGTCAATGCTCGAAGTAGTAGCCGAGTTTCCGATATTCGTATTGATTTTTACCAGAAAGTTACGTCCGATAATCATCGGTTCGGCTTCCGGATGATTAATGTTGGCGGGCAGTACGGCGCGTCCTTCCGCAATCTCCTGGCGGACAAATTCGGGAGTGATATAAGTCTTGATTCCTAACTCTTCGCAATTCATATTTTCACGGATGGCCACATACTCCATCTCCGGAGTGACAATTCCCTTTTTGGCGTATGCCATCTGAGTAATAGCCTCTCCTTTTTTTGCCCGATAAGGCAGAGCGATATGCTCAAAACGCAGGTGGTCGAGACTTTTGTCGTCCCGTCTCATTTGTCCGTATTCGGAAGTGATTTCAGGTAGTTGCTCCACATCACCACGACCGACAATCCATTCTTCACGCATTCGGGGCAAGCCTTTTTTGAGATCAATACTCATTTCCGTATCACTGAACGGTCCGCTGGTGTCATACACATATACTTCCGGATTGGGAGTTACAATCTTTTCTTCGCCTTCAAAACTGACACTGGGCACTTGCTCCACTTTCCGCATGGCAACGCGGATATTCGGATAAAGTTTTCCGGGTAAATATACTTTCTGAGAGCGGGGAAATTTTATTCTTTGTTCCATAATTGTTCTTTTAGCAGTCAGCTACTTATTCATATTATTTATCCAAAAAAGCAGTCAGCGGTGAGCTGGCTTCGGCTATAAAGTTGTCCGCTTGCAGTCCTAATCCCGCTTCGTATGCCTGTCTTCCGGCTTCGGTGGCAGTTTTGAAGGCCTTCGCCATTTCTACCGGGTTTCCGGCAACGGCAATTGCTGTATTTACCAGTACGGCGGAAGCTCCCAGTTCCATTGCTTCAGCGGCATGGCTTGGCGCACCGATACCTGCATCAACGACAACAGGGATACCTGCCTGCTCGATAATAATCTGTAGGAATTCTTTGGTCTGCAATCCTTTATTTGTGCCGATCGGAGCGCCGAGAGGCATAACGGTAGCTGCTCCGGCTTCTTCCAACCGTTTACAAAGCACGGGGTCTGCTTGACAATAAGGCAATACGACGAAACCTAGTTTCACCAACTCTTCCGTAGCTTTCAGTGTCTCGATAGAGTCGGGGAGCAGGTAACGGGGATCTGGGTGAATCTCTAGTTTCAGCCAGTTTGTTCCGAACGCCTCACGCGCCATCTGTGCGGCAAACACAGCCTCTTCCGCATCGCGTACACCGGAAGTGTTGGGTAATAACTGGATATTCGGATGGATAATATGTTTCAGCATATCGTCCTCTTTGTTGTCCATGTCAATACGTTTCATGGCAACCGTTACCATTTCTGTGCCCGAAGCCAGAATAGATTGCTCCATTATTTCATTGGAGTTGAATTTTCCTGTTCCCAAGAAAAGGCGTGAGCTGAATTCACGTCCTGCAATTACTAACTTTTCCATGTCTTTTGGAATTTAGAATTATAGATGTTGATTTATGAATTACTTAGAATCTTCCGTGTTTCCTCTACCGGATTTTCCGCCCGGAGAATCGTTCCGGACAAGGCGATGCCATTGACTCCTGTGCGGAGGATATCGGGGATATCTTCGTTGGTGATTCCTCCGATAGCTACTACCGGAAGGTTGATATTCGCTTCTTTCATTTGTGAAAGGATGGAAGCGTAACCTTCCAGACCGAGTACGGGACTTAAATTCTTTTTAGTGGTGGTGAAGCGGAAGGGACCGATCCCCAAGTAATCGGCTCCGGCGCGGTAATGTTGTACGACATCCTCGAAGGTATTGGCCGTGCCACCGATGATAAAGGCTTCTCCGAGTATCTGTCGTGCCTGGTCGATGGGCATATCTTTCTTTCCCAGATGTACACCGTCCACTTCCAGTTTCTTGACCAATTCGACATGATCATCGAGAACTAAGATAGCTTCGTGTTCCTTACAGAGTGGCTTCAGTTGCAGCGCCACTTGTTCCACCTCCTCAAGAGGAGCTTCTTTCATGCGTAGTTGGATCCATTTGCACCCTCCTTCGAGTGCCATACGTGCCGATTCGAAATATGAATACCGTTCGGTCTGATGTGTGATAAATTGCAGACTAATCATTTTCTTATCCTCCGCAAGCCGCCTTGATAATTACCAGATTGTCATTCTCATGCAATACGAAACGTTCCCATTCGGTACGGGGAATCATTTTGTTGTTTACTGCGATAGCAATACCTTGAACGGGAAGTTCGAGTTGCGTCATCAGTTGTGTAAGGGTAGAGTTGGGGATAAGTTCCACCTCTTTGTTGTTCACTTGTACTTTCATTGTCCTATCAGAATAAATAAGTTGAAAGTAAATACAAAGAGCGTGCTTGAATGGAAAGGCGATAAGAAGAAACACAATCCCTACGTCAGTACTAACTGCCTCAGGTTCCTAGGGTATAATCTCAGCCCCTCATGGGGCACCCCTTTGTCTTTACGGGAGCAAAGTAAGTGAAAAAGAAACAGAAAAACACTAAATCGGTTGATTTTTTTTCATTTTTCTGTCGGATATTTGTGTTGGTGGCATCTATATAGCCTAAAAAAGGTCGCTGTGAAAATCACAACGACCTTGTTCAAGTATAGTTTAGTCAGTAAATCCGTTACATTCTGTTTTCCACCACATCCCAGTCGATGATACTCCACAGGGCATTGACATGGTCGGCACGACGGTTCTGGTAATCCAGGTAGTAAGAGTGTTCCCACACGTCAAAACCTAGAAGAGGTTTCAATCCGGCACGTACAGGGTTACTGCCGTTTCCTTCTTTGGTGATGTGCAGTTTTCCGTTTTTATCAACGGACAACCAGGCCCATCCTGAACCGAATAATCCTACCGCTGCCGCATTGAATTCTTTCTTGAAGTTTTCAAAGCTGCCGAAGTCACGCTTGATGGCTTCTCCCAGTTTGCCTGTCGGTTCTTTCTTGGCAGGTTTGGGGGCAAATTGCAGGAAATATAGATTGTGGTTCAATACTTGTCCGGCGTTATTGAATATAGCTCCGTCCGGTGCGGTGGCAACGATTTCTTCCACCTTTTTACCTTCATATTCGGTTCCGGGCACGAGGCTGTTCAGATTATTTACATACGTTTGTAGATGTTTCCCGTAATGGAAATCTATCGTTTGCTGACTGATTACAGGTTCCAACGCATTGTTTGCGTAAGGAAGTTTAGGCATTTCGTAAGTCATGGTCATCATAATTAAAGACATTAATATAGTATTCATAATGTTACAAGTTTTAAATGGCTTGTTATACTATAATAACAGAAGCATTTGGTAAAAGGTTCGCAGTATCTTCACTTTTATTTATAAATATACTGTACCCGTTCCACCTCTTGGGGATTTCCGCGATTTGTACGGCAGACCCATTGCCCTGTATTATCATATTCATAATAAGAATTTCCGTCAATCGGATTGCCATATTTATCATACATACAAGTCAGGTAACCGGAGGTTTTCTGGTTATTGCCTAAAATACGCTGATAAGCTATCTGAGTCAAATAACCGTATTTATCATATTCATAAGCATCTTTTTGGGAGATGATCTGATCGGCGGAGTTAGCCATAAGCAAGTTCTGATGTTGCGATGCGGTCAATCTGCCTTTTTCATCATACTTGTTCGCTGTGTATGCTTGGAGTTCTCCGTTCTTATTATATTCTTTGGCTTCAGTCAATAAGCTTTGTTTATTGTATGTGCTGATAATCGACCTTCCGTCCATATATTTAAGTGAATCGCTCTCGATGCTTCCATCGGCACCGATACGGCGTGTCCTTCGGTAAATGTCCGTTTTGGTCTTGGGATTTGTCTGCACTTCAAAGATGCAGTGACCTTGAGGGTCATACAGTCTGTTTGTTTGCACCTCCTCACTCACCTGACCGTTTTTCATAGTCAGGGATAATATAGAGACAAGCTGCCCCTTGTCATTGTACGAATAAGTGGTTGACACATTCCCAGTGCTGTCGTTGGCGGCAGACTTGATCAGTCGTCCCGCATTGTAATATTTTACGGAAGTGGGAGTGGAGATGATTGTCTGTAGAATGAATGGAGCTCGTAGCGCATTGGCTTGATCACGAAACTCTTTGTACTTATGTGTACTGAGGAATTCCTGCAACAAACCCAAAGATTCGGAATTGGTTATTGTCGGTTTCAAAAGTTCAAAATCAGCTTTCTCGCTAAGATATTCGAGGTCGTCCAGATGGGTACGTGCTGAGGAACTCAGATAAGGGTTGCGTTTATAATCGTCAATAACCTGCCGGAGGGCGGTTGCATTGTTTCCCTCTCGCAGACTGTCGATACAATGGAATAGAAAATCATCATATAAAGCTTGGACTTCTGGCAAAAACGGGCGCGTTTCTTTGTCCGTGAAAAACTTTTGCATTGCCGGATCGTCAAAAAAAGCTTTGAAATTTTCCTGTGACGGGTTATGTTTTACAATCCCGTATAACCGTTTGTTTTCGGCAGCATTGATTTGCGGGATAAATTTCCCGTTCGGATATTCCGCTATATATGTCTGATATGTACTGAGTGCAGGCGCTGTCAGCATACCTTCCAATAAAGCCAATTCACGGATATTCCGTATCTTCTGTGCAATAACGGAGTCTGCCGTATAACCGCTTGAACGAATGCTGTCCAGCAGTGTACGGCTGAAAGGTATCTGTTCTTTCGAAGCCTCCAATATGTGGATAATAGCCTGTTCCGCTCTGTCCTGTACGTTCGGAAGCGGTATTTTCTCTTCCTCACAGATGTTGGAGAAGTAGGCGTTTGCCGCTTTCCCGTAACATCCGAAATAATCGGTTGCGGCTTGTTCGCTTTGTTCGTTCCACAACCCGTTGAGGACATCCAGCAGGGCCAGCTCTTCGGCATAATATGCCTTCGTGTCGTTGTCTACCTTTTCTCGGTTCTTCTGCCATTTTTCCGTATCATTATCGTTCAGATACCTTAGCAGTTTTTCCATACGGCTTTGTTTTTGCGCCATAGCCTGTGGAATGCAGGCGACTAGGCTTAAACTCAAAATAATTGATAACAATATACTTTTTTTCATTGCTTTGGGGGTTAGGTTAAAATAGTTAGTGACGAAAAATCATAAAAATACCGTCATTCTCAAATGAATATTATACTTTTGTATTCAGAACAAATTTGAATGCCGAGAGTTTGTTAAAAAACTACATTGTTTTTATAATGCTGTTATGAATATCAATTATATAAAGGAATTGAATGAGAGTCAGTGCGCGGCGGTGACTTACAATGACGGGCCTTCGCTAGTGATAGCCGGTGCGGGTTCGGGTAAGACACGTGTGCTGACTTATAAAATAGCCTATCTGTTGGAGAACGGTTACAATCCGTGGAATATTCTTGCACTTACCTTTACCAATAAGGCGGCACGTGAAATGAAAGAACGTATTGCCCGACAAGTGGGGGCGGAACGGGCACGTTACTTGTGGATGGGTACATTTCATTCCATCTTCTCCCGTATTCTTCGTGCTGAGGCGCAATATATCGGCTTTACCTCCCAGTTTACAATCTACGACACGGCTGATAGTAAAAGTCTGCTTCGTTCTATTATAAAGGAAATGGGACTGGACGAAAAGACTTATAAACCGGGAACGGTACAAGCCCGCATCTCCAATGCAAAGAATCATTTGGTCACTCCTACGGGATACGCTGCCAATAAAGAAGCATATGAAGGCGATATGGCTGTAAAAATGCCTGCTATTCGTGATATCTATACCCGTTATTGGGAAAGGTGTCGTCAGGCGGGAGCTATGGATTTTGATGATCTGCTGGTATATACTTATATCTTATTTCGTGATTATCCGGAAGTATTGGCACGTTATCAAGACCAATTCCGATATATACTCGTTGATGAGTATCAAGATACTAATTATGCGCAACATAGCATTGTTCTGCAACTGACGAAAGAAAATCAGCATGTTTGTGTTGTTGGCGATGATGCACAAAGCATTTACTCTTTTCGTGGAGCGGATATTGATAATATCCTTTACTTTACGAAGACATATCCGAATACGAAAGTTTTCAAGCTGGAGCAGAACTATCGTTCCACACAGACCATTGTTTGTGCTGCCAACAGCTTGATAGAAAAGAATGAGCGCCAGATACGTAAAGCCGTATTTTCCGAAAAGGAGAAAGGGGAAGCTATCGGTGTATTTCAGGCATATAGTGATGTGGAAGAAGGGGATATCGTTGCTAATAAGGTAGCTGAACTTCGTCGGGAATATCATTACGGGTATGCTGATTTTGCTATCCTATATCGTACGAATGCACAAAGTCGTATTTTTGAGGAAGCTCTTCGGAAGCGGAGTATGCCTTATAAAATTTATGGCGGACTTTCATTCTACCAACGTAAAGAGATAAAAGATGTGATTGCTTATTTCCGTTTGGTGGTGAATCCGAATGATGAAGAAGCATTCAAACGAATTATTAATTATCCTGCTCGTGGTATCGGAGATACTACGGTCGGTAAAATCATATCGGCGGCAACTGATCATGGAGTCAGTCTGTGGTCAACGCTTTGTGAACCGTTGACTTATGGACTGAACATCAACAAAGGTACTCATACAAAGCTGCAAGGTTTCCGTGCATTGATCGAGGGTTTTATAACCGATCAGGCGGATAAGAATGCGTACGAGATAGGTGTGGATATTATCCGTCAATCGGGCATTATGAACGATGTGTGTCAGGATACTTCTCCGGAGAACTTGAGCCGTAAGGAAAACATAGAAGAATTAGTGAATGGAATGAATGATTTCTGTGCTTTGCGGCAGGAGGAAGGCAATCCGAATATATCTCTTACCGATTTTCTTTCAGAGATTGCGTTGCTCACCGATCAGGATTCCGACAAAGCGGATGACGGAGAAAAGATAACGTTGATGACAGTTCATTCCGCCAAAGGATTGGAATTTAAGAATGTTTTTGTAGTCGGTCTGGAAGAAAACCTATTCCCAAGTGGGATGGTTGGCGATTCTCCCCGTGCATTGGAGGAAGAACGCCGTTTGTTCTATGTCGCCATTACCCGTGCAGAGGAACATTGCTACTTGTCTTTTGCCAAAACCCGCTTCCGTTATGGAAAGATGGAGTTTGGGAGTCCCAGTCGTTTCTTGCGTGATATTGATATCCATTATTTGAAAATGCCGCACGAAGCGGGAATCAGTCGTTCGGTGGATGAAGGCGCAGGACGCTTCCGCAGGGAGATTGAAGGAGGATTCACTCGTTCTGCTTCTCCGTCGCGTACTACACCTTTTGGAAGTGCTTCTTCGGAACGAAAGGAGCGACCGAAGGCTCAGATAATAGCTCCCGGTGTGCCGAGAAATTTGAAAAAGGTAAGTACGGTAAGTGGCGGTTCTCAAGCGATGTCTTCCGGTCCGGTATCGGTTGCTGGATTACAAGCCGGACAGAGAATTGAACATGAACGTTTCGGTTTGGGAGAAGTGATGAAGGTAGAAGGCACGGGAGACAATGCAAAGGCAACTATTCATTTTAAAAATGCGGGAGAGAAACAACTATTATTGCGTTTCGCTCGTTTTAAGGTAATAGAATAAAAATATTAAAATAGAAAGGCTCATGAAGAAACAACTAACAGTATTTTTGCTTTCCGTTTTACTTTTGAGCGGATGTGCATCAGGGCGTATGGGTAATCCGGGAGCTATCGTGGCCGGTGCTTCTATCGGAGGTAGTTTGGGAGGTTCGATAGGTGGATTGATTGGAGATAATAATCGAGGTTGGCGAGGTGGTTATCGTGGCTCTGCTATTGGCAATATTGTAGGGACTATTGCCGGTGCGGCGATAGGCAGTGCGTTGACCGCACCGCGACAAGAGCCGATAGAGGATGACGCATACGTTCCCGAAGTTCGGGAGGTTCGTGTGCAGAAATATAAGAAACAGCCGGTTCAGCAGCCTGTTTCTCAATTGAAACTACGTAGAATCCGTTTTATAGATGATAATCGCAGTCATGTGATTGATGCGGGAGAGAACAGTAAGATTATCTTTGAGATTATGAATGAAGGCCGGAAGCCTGTTTATAACGTAGTTCCGGTGGTGGAAACCGTAGGCAAGGTAAAGCATATCGGCATTTCTCCTTCGGTAATGGTCGAAGAGATTTTGCCGGGCGAAGGCATTCGTTATACGGCTTCCATACATGCCGGTGATCGATTGAAAGACGGTGAAGTAACGTTCCGTGTAGCAGTGGCAGATGAAAATGGGGTGATCTGCGACTCGCAGGAGTTTACTCTGCCTACACAGCGTGGAAATTAGAAATAATAGCCCGAATAATCCGGTTTAAACATAGTGACAGTATATGCCTGGAATAGCGTCACTATCTTAATAGCCATCTCCATATCGGAATTATATGTATTGTTTTGTTATCGATAGTTATTTCCTCGGTTTCGTCATCAGTCAGAATTATTCCTTCGGTGAGATTATAGGTATTGAGTGCGGCAATTAATCCATTTATTTCACGCTGCCTTGTCTTTTCATCTTTCATCGAACGGGTGACCTGGCAGGCAGATACAATATGTCCGTTTTCACGCATAATGAAGTCGCACTCTATTCCGTCATCATGATAATAGATATCTTTTCCCTGGCGCTTTATTTCTATAAACACCAAATTCTCAAGTAATTGCCCGATGTTGTCGGTCGCATTGAATCCCACTTTGCCAATAATGGCATTATCTATGAAATACACTTTCTTTTGGTTGCTCATCTGTTTTTTTACAGACCAGTCGAACTTCATTACCTGAAATAGCAGATAAGTATTTTCAAGATATTCCAGATAGTTTTTGACTGTTTCCGTATGTTTGATACCTATCGTTTTTGCTAACGAACTGTACGAGAAACGTTTCGTAGCATTGCTGGCTAAGTAATAAACCATTTCCAGTAATTCTCTTTCACCATTTAGTTTGTTTCGAGTGACAACGTCTTTATAAATAATATTCTCATAAAGAGTGGATAGGTAATTGTTGTTCCGGTCTTTTATATAACGGGGAAAACCGCCAGTTTTCAAGTATTCGTCGAAGTGTTTTTTTAGCATACTTTTTCCGGTAGTAGTATAAAAGTCCTTTTGTTGCGGATATGCTTCCTTCATTTTTAGAAATTCGGGAAATGAGAAAGGGTATAGTTCAATTTGGCAATAACGTCCGGTGAGATGTGTGCCTAATTCTCTACTTAGCATATTGGCATTAGAGCCTGTAACAAATACCTTACATCCACTGTCATGCAACCTTCTTACAAATCTTTCCCAACCGGGAATATTCTGTATTTCATCAAAATAAAATGTTTTTTGTTCTCCAAACAATTCGATGAAAGCTTCATATAAGGTTTGAAAATCATCGACTTTGAAGTTGATAAGCCGCTCATCATCAAAATTCATGTAAAAGTCTTGTTCTGACTGTTGCGAACGTATTTGCTGTAAAAGAACGGATTTTCCGCATCTTCTTATACCAGATATGACTAGCACTTCGGGATTGTTTACACAACTCATGTCAATATCCCTTTCTATCATTTGGGATATGTCTTTTTCACGCTGGTCGAATATGATATGCTTTAATAATTCTTTCATGATAATTGGGCTTTTGATTACAAAGATATAAAACTTCTCATTATAAACGAATATAAAATGCTAAAATTGATCATTATAAATGAGTGAAAAATGGTAATACTTCTCGTTAATAATGAATAATAGATAGCAACTTTCACTTTCAATACAATAATGATACGGTTAGAAATAACAAATTCAGCCTCTATCTGTGTAAGATACGCGTAAAACATTATCTTTGTCCATGTTTCAACTAATGCATTATTCTTTTGTAAGAGACCTGATGAATAAGGTTGGAGTGAATTTTGATAGTACAACACGGACTTTGGGAGAGTGGGTGATAGAATATTCCTAGACAGAAAGAAATAGAAGGATATATATTTGAAATCAAACATTTTCTGCTTACCTTTGTTAGCATGAAACAAGATAACAAGAAAGGAGACGAACCTATGCCAAGTAATTATATTCGTTTCGATTGGGCGATGAAACGCTTATTGCGTAATAAAGCCAATTTTGCAGTTCTTGAAGGCTTTTTGACTACTCTTCTCAATGAAAAGATTGTCATTCAGAAATTGTTGGAAAGTGAAGGAAATCAAGAAGATGAGTTTGATAAGTATAATCGTGTTGATATGCTTGCGGAGAACTCTAAAGGAGAACTTATTCTGATTGAAGTTCAGAATAACAATGAGTATGCGTATTTCCAACGTATGTTGTTTGGTACTTCTAAATTGGTGACCGAGTACATCAATCGTGGAGAAGGTTATGATAAAGTACGTAAAGTGTATAGCGTCAATATTGTCTATTTTTCATTAGGCAATGGAAAGGATATAGTATATCATGGTAAAACGGAGTTCAGAGGGATTCATCAGAATGATGTGCTGGAGTTGACTCCATTTCAGAAACAGACGTTTAAGGTCGATGCTGTCAGTCAGCTTTATCCTGAATATTATATATTAAAGGTGAATGACTTTAATCAGGTTGCCAAGAGTCCGTTGGAAGAATGGATTTGTTATCTGAATACAGGTGATATACCAGATAGTGCTACTGCTCCCGGTTTGACGGAGGCCCGTGAACGATTGAAACTCGATAAAATGACGAAAACTGAACTTGAAGCATATTATCGTCATTTGGATAATATTGTAATATTGAAAGATAATATATTGACAGAACGTGCAGAAGGCCGTGCGGAAGGCCGTGCGGAAGAAAAAAGAGAAACAGCACGTAATATGAAGGCTTTGAATATTCCTATTAATACTATTTCACAGATAACAGGTCTGTCGGCAGAAGAAATACAAGGTTTATAAATCTATTGATGGCGGATTTGTAGTGAAGACAACAAAATAATTGAAGTTTAAGTTTTTGAGAAGGGGCGTTATCCGGAAATGGAAACGCCCCTTTCATTAATTTAGAATCGGAAACTCAATCCTCCTAAGAAATTGAATCCTTCCGTAGGATAACCTAAATAATATTGATATTTCTTGTTCAGCAGGTTATGTACTTGCGCATAAACAGATACTCCTTTGAATACATTATAGCTGGCTCCGATATGCAAATCATTAATTGCGGTCATTTTTGCATACTCTTTCACTTCTTTCCGGTTGATGTAATCATAACCCAGATTTATGTTAAGAGCAGAGATCGGATGAATACGTACATTGAAAGACATTTCACTGACAGGTTTCACAGCCAACAGATATTCCTCTGTTTTGCTGTCCCAATTACGGTAAGTATATTTAGCTGATATTCCGAGGATATCTTTGTAATCGTAACTGATTTCACCGCCAAGGTAGAGATTATTTGTATTATCTTGAGCAAAAGAAAGATAAGAGCCTGAATGAATATTACTTGGGTCAAAACCTAAATAAGATAAGTCGTTCTTTAGATTCTGATAACCACCGAACACGTTGAACCAAAGTCCCGGATAAGGGCTTGCTTTGAATCCTACACTACCGTTGATTTGCTCGTAAGTATCATAAGGACGTTGTACATATCCCAAAGTAGCAGTGGTATTTGCCTCCGGCAATTCACCGTAAGGACAGATATTTTCTAATCTGCGGAAATCATTCAGTTGCTTACCGCCAGTTGCTTTTGCATAAACAATGTAGCTATCAGAAAAAATATACTGTGCAGTGATATCGGGTGAAATACGGAAAGACTTATCAAATCCGAAAGATAAATCGACATTGGCTCCGATATGCAGTTTCCAGTCATCATTATCCAGTTCATAATATGGATTTAAAAGAAGTGTTGTGTAGTTCTTGAAATATTCATCTCCGGTAGAAACATTCTTTGTATATCCGCTGTAGAGAAGATTGTTCATTTCTACAGCGATAGTTATTAATTGTTGGTCACCGATAGCTCCCGTGACATCGCCTTTGGTACGTATGATTGTTTCCTTGATACCTGTATTGGCTTCAGATTCATTGAACATGTTATGCTGACGTTCATACATCAACAGGTTTGTTTCTGCATTGAAACGCAGTGGTGCAGTCTCATCAATGAAATGAATGCCCGCATGAAAGTCACCGGATGTGAATTTCTGCTTGCTGTTTACGCTTTCCGGTTGGAAGTTGAAGTTGCTCAATCCGAAGTTTCCGGCAATATTTAAATCCAACTTATCGAATTGATGCGTATAATCCACATTAGCACGTGTGCGGTAGTAGAAAGCATTCCATTTCTCTCCATTTGTGAAAGGAAGAGTTAACTTACCATCCATTCCATCCATTTGGAAACGTACATTCAATTTGTCTTTCTGCGACAGACGGAATAGATAATTGGCAAGAACATCCAAATTGCCATAATTACCATATCCGGCACGTACATATCCCGGGGTAGTGCCGGGTTGAACTTCTTTTCCGGTATAGGGGCGCATCAGGCCTGCCGGAACGGAAGTGGCCGGAAAGAATGTTGTAGCATACTCTACCTCTTTCTTGCTCACTGTCGGTTCTTCTACTTTAGGCAGGACGTTTACTTTCGAGGCGTCCATAATGTCCGGGTTATATTCTTGTTCCACAACGACCGTGCGGGTCATTGTGGTATCCTTCGGTTGGGTGGTTTGGGCTTGAAGGCAGGATGGCATTGAGATTGCCAATGCGAGTCCTCCTATTATATAATGAGATCGTTTCATACTTTTCTATTTTTTTATTCTCAATTCTCAACTTTCAATTTACTAAGTCTGCTTTCAATCATGCTTTCAATATCGTCATTCCCTTGATAATTCTGTTGCAGACTTAGCAGATATTGGCGTGCGTCCAGATCTTTACCCGTAGCATGATAGACGTCGGATAGAAGGATAAAACTGCGCGCTAGCCAATAAGCATGTGGCGTACTCTGTTCTATATAGTTGAGCAACTCTTTCTCTGCAGCGGCATATTCTTTTGCGTCGTAGAGGGATTGTGCAACCTGATATTTAGCTTCGGCACCGTAAGAGTTACGTGTGTCTTTGGCCAGTTCACGATAGTCTTCCATTGCTTTCTTGTCAGCCTTTTGCTTGGTATAGGCTTTAGCACGGTAATAAAGAGCTTCATTTCTTAGCTCCGGACTAAGTTTGGCCTCTGCAAGCAAGTCGGTAGCTGCATGGATGGTTTCTATGTCATCTCGCAATAGGAAGGCGCAACGCAGAATACCCGTTTCAGCAAGTTGGCGGCGCTCTACGTTGGTTGCTTTTTCTTTCAGCATTTTGTAGCTAGCCAATGCTTCAGCCATATTTTGCTGGTTGAATTGCACTTCAGCACGCAAGATCAGTGCTTCTTCTGCAAACGGATTGTTTGGATATTCCAACAACTTACCGGAATGGAGAAGAATCATATCATAATTCTTCTGCTCGTTTCCGATCAGGCAGAGATAATAATGTGCGTTCAGGCTGAAGGCTCCTTCCGGGAAAGTTTGCAGGTATTTGTTGAGGCTTGTTTTGGCTTCTTCCATTCTGCCTCGTGCATAAATCTTTTCTGCGGCGGCATACGTAAGCGAGTCTTGTTCGTTAGCATCGAAACGGATGTGTCCCGGCATGGCATTTGCTAAAGCAGCAAATTCGTCGATACGGTTGAGGTCTACATAAATAGATTTCAAATCACGCATGGCAAGGCGTGCTTCTTCACTACCCGGATATTTTTCAATAACCTGTTTGTAGGCTTCGATTGCTTGGTTGTAATCTCCTTTTTGGTAATATAATAATCCGATTTCGGCGGCAGCTTTCCGGCTGACCGGGCTTTCAGGATATTTAGTAAGCAATTCTTTGAAAGAGGTAATGGCTTGATTGTTGTTGTCCATCAAAACATAGGAACGTCCTTTCTCGTAAATAGCGTTTACGGCATAAGGAGAAGCAGGGTACTTTCCTACCAGACGGTTCAGCAAGGTAATCTTACCGGTATAGTCTTTCTGCAGACCGGATACAAGAGCCAGCTGATAGAAAGAATAGTCTCCGGAAGAAGTATTCATCTGCTCGGCTTGCGAATAATACTGTTTGGCTTCTTCAAAGTTACGTACATGCAGGTGGCAGTCACCAATACGATTGTATGCATCGGCAAGTGCGGTTGCATTTTCACCTTTCTCCAGTTGAACGTATTTTTGGAAATAATTGCTTGCTTGCGTATAGTCTTTCCGGTGGAAAGCGATATACCCTAAGTTATAATTGGCAAGCGCATACATTTCGTTATTGGGTTGGGTGGTGAGTTGCAGATAAGCATTAAAATCACGTGCGGCTTCTACCATTCGGTTTAGACGGTAATAGGATTCTCCGCACCAATAGTAAGCGTCTGCCTTGGTCTGACGATTATATTGTCCGATGGCAATGGATTGGTTCAGATATTTCAGAGCTTGTTCGAAGTCGGCGTTAGCGAAAGATTGAGTTCCTAATTGGAACAGTATCTTTTGTTTGGCTTCCAATATTTGCGCGCTTGGTTTGGCAATCCGGTCGATTGATTTCAAAGCTGCATCGTAGCTACGTGTATTCATGTAAACTTCTACCAGGTAGCTGCTGACTTTTTCAGCATAAGGAGAAGTCGGAAATTCATTCAGGAATTTCTCGAAGGCAGTAACTGATTCACCGAAAGCGGAGAAAGAAGTCTCGTGCAGGCAAAGAGCGTAATTGTAAGCTGCCTGTTCCTTGATTTGCATATTAGCATTGGAGGCGGCTGCTTGTTCAAAAGCCATGCGTGCTTTGTTTTTCTCTGCCAGTTGCAGATAAGAGAGTCCCATGTGGAGATACGCATTTTGGGTAAGAGCATCGTTGTCAGTTGTCACTTTACCTAATGTTTCGGCTGCTTTGGAGTATACTTTTGTTTGGTAGTAGGAGAGTCCCAGCATATAAAGGGCATCCCGGCGGGGAGCCGAGCGATCCTTATTCAGGTAATTGTTGAATGCTTCTACGGCTTGGTGATATTGTCCGAAATGGTAATAGGCATCTCCAAGAATACGGTACATTTCTGCGGCGTGCTCGTTATTCGGGTAGGCTGACAGGTAGTTTTGTGCTACAATTTGTGCCTTATCATAGTTTTTGAGCTGCGTATAAATTTCGGCTATATAATAAGGGACGAGTGCTTTGTACTTCGAGTCGTCCTGCAATGGAAGGAAACCTTTCAATGCTTCACTATAGCGTTTTTGTGTATAGCGGATGTAGGAAAGATAGTAATCACAATCTTTGGCGTATTTGGGGCTGTTGGCGCGCAAAGTTTCAAACCAGATGGCTGCTTCTCGTAGGTTATCGGTTTTCAGATAACAGGTAGCCAGTTGGTAGGTGCAGTCGTCCCGTTCTTCATTACCTAACAAATCGAGGTCGGCAGAGTTGAAGAGTGCCAGTGCTTCATCATATTTTCCTTCGTAGAAATAGCAGGAGGCTAACAGCGCATAAATGCGGTTAGCGTATGGAGTATCAGGATAACGGTCGAGATATTTGCGGAGGAGTTCGATGCGGTTTTTGTCTTTCAGTTCGTAAGCCGAACTGACTAGCATATACTCTGCGTCCTGAAGAAGGCTGGCTGCAGGCTTTTGTTTTACAAATGCTTTCAATGCCGGCAGAGCAGCTGCATAATTCTTTTCCTGGAAAAGTTCTTTCCCTTCTTTATAAAGGTTGTCAGTCGAAGTGAACTTATCACCTGTCTGGGCAAATCCTATAATGGGCGTGCAGCAGATGGCGGCACAAATGAGTCTAGTAATTTCTTTTTTCATAATCGGGTGTTTATGCAAAAGTA
>OGDP01000414.1_pt1 | contig 40631 bp, 34 predicted proteins | sample 1570441 | NCBI WGS metagenome assembly OGDP01 (sample SAMEA2581961, study PRJEB24529) | metagenome | biome: Human gut stool | place: China | collected 2011
ATGTGTTAAGCACGCCGCCAGCGTTCATCCTGAGCCAGGATCAAACTCTCATGTTTAAAAGTTTTCATCCTGCCAGTCAAATCTGGCTTCCAATAAACCGGATAAATCTCCGATTTATCCCGCTCAATTTTATTGAGCGTATTTACTGTTTTAAGGTTGTTTCTTTATAGAAACGTTCGTGTGTTGTTATTCACAACACCCTGAAATTCATTGAATCTTTCAAGGTTATTTCACTGTTCAGTTATCAAGGTTCTTTGTTTTGTTGTCGTTCTCGGCGACAGCTTGTTTATTATATCTTATCAAGACTGGTTTGTCAAGAACTTTTTTCATTTTTTTGAAAGATTTTCTTTCAATCGGTTATGTCCGATTTGTTATCTCAAACGCGACAACTCTGATATCTTATCATGTGTTGTTCTGTTTGTCAACAACTTTTTTATTTTATTTTGGAAGTTTTTCCAAAATGAGGTTGTCCGCTGTAAGATTATGTCACATCTTGCGGTCAGCTTGACTATAATATCATCTGTCTCTTTTTCTGTCAACTCTTTTTTTATATTTTTTCATCTAAAAAATTTGCAGCCTGATTTAAATGCATTCATACACTTAAATCAGGCTGTAATCACTTCACTGCTTTTTACTTCAGTATCGCATCCATCGCATCTTTTACTGATCTGACACCGGTCAGGCGGATTCCTTTCGGTACAGTTCCACTATCTTTCATGGAATCCAGGCTGACCTGTGGCAGGATACATTCATTAAATCCTAGTTTTTTCGCTTCTGTCACACGCTGCTCTGCCATGCTGACTGCACGCACTTCCCCACTCAGACCCACTTCTCCGAAACAGATTGTCTTTTCATCGATCGGTCTTTCACGGTAGCTTGAGATGATAGCAAGTACAATTCCTAAATCGATTGCCGGCTCATTCATTTTTACGCCGCCTGCAATATTAACATAAGCATCACAGTCTCCCAGTTTTAATCCCAGCCTTTTTTCAAGCACAGCCATCAGGAGATTTACCCTGTTAAAATCTGTACCTGCTGCAGTTCTCCGCGGAATGCCAAAATTACTGTGGCAGACTAACGCCTGTACCTCCACCAGAATCGGTCTGGTTCCTTCCATGGAACATGCAACCACAGAACCGGATGCACCTTCCGGTTTTCCACTCAGCATATATTCTGAAGGATTTTCCACTTCCATCAGTCCGTTCTGCCTCATTTCAAACACTCCGATTTCATTTGTTGAACCAAATCTGTTTTTGACGCCGCGCAGAATACGGTATGCCGCATGTCTGTCCCCTTCAAAATAAAGTACGGTATCCACCATATGTTCTAACACTCTTGGTCCTGCAACCACTCCTTCTTTTGTCACGTGACCAACGATAAAAATGGAAATCCCCATTCCCTTTGCGATCTGCATAAATACTCCCGTAGACTCACGCACCTGTGATACGCTGCCCGGCGCAGAGGAAACTTCCTCATTATACATAGTCTGTATGGAATCTATGATCACGATCTGCGGTTTTTCCCTGTCGATCACAGCCTTGATCGTGTCTAAGTTCGTTTCACATAAAAGTGTCAGCGAATCACCAAAGGTTCCGATACGTTCTGCCCTTATCTTGATCTGCTGCAGAGATTCCTCTCCTGATATATATAATACACGCACACCTTTCTCTGATAAATTCCGGCATACCTGTAAAAGCAGCGTTGATTTACCGATTCCCGGATCACCGCCTACCAGTACTAAAGAGCCCTGCACGATCCCACCTCCAAGCACACGGTCAAGTTCTTTCATGTCTGTCGACATACGCTTATCCTGTGTCATCTCGATCTGCGAGAGCGGAACTGTCTTCGCTTCCGTTGTTTTTGCTGCTACCCTGCCGCCTTTTGCTGCACTTTTTTTGTCGATCGTCTCTTCAACAAATGTATTCCATTCCCTGCATGCCGGGCACTGCCCCATCCATTTCGATGATTCGTAGCCACACTCCTGGCAAAAAAATACGGTTGTTTTTCCCTTTGGCATATTTCTTCTCCATCTCTTTTTATTGCTTATCAGTATACTTACTTTTGCAGTAAAAAGCAATGTTGATGATAAGGTTATTTTTTTACTTTGATCTTTACTGCAGAACTCTGAGTTTTAAAGTCTGCAAGCAATGCATTTTTACCATTTACAACTACTTTGTAATAGTATGTCTTTTTCTTCTTTGCTTTCTTATCTGCAAAAGTTGTTTTCTTTGTGGTTCCGATCAGCGTATATTTACCGTTCATTTTTTCTGCACGGTAGATCTGATATGTTTTTGCGCCTTTCACCTTATTGTAAGAAACTGTAACGGTTCCCTTTTTGTTGTTTTTCAGTTTTGCAGCAATTTTCACACCATACAGAATGGATGCAGGTTTACCGGAAGCATACTGGGTACCGCTTCCATAAGACATATAAGAAGCTATTCTTGTTCCCTTTTCTCCATATGCACAGACGGTATAGTAATAGGTCACTCCACTTTTCAACTGCGCCCTATCATATGCCGTTGTCTTTGTGACAGAACCGGTCTCTCCATAATAATCCGTATAACAAGCCTCATTTTCGTATCCTGTATCATCATTGGAATCTTTTGCGATCAGATTTCCTGACACTGCATATAGTTTTTCATCTGAGTTATATACCGGCATTGATATGGAACGGTATACTTTATAATATTTTGCACCTTTTACCTTTTTCCAGGTAATTTTTACTGCTTTCTTTTTCGTATCATAAACAGCTTTAATGGACTTTGCTGCCGCAAGTGAAGTAGATTCTTTTTCTGCTGTCCATTCGCTGTATATTTTTTTTGAGGTATAGGCTCTTACCGATACGTTTACATATTCCCCACCTGCTAACCCTTTGATGGTATATTTATTTTTCTTTGCCGTAACCACTTTCGGTGTAGCTGTTTTTTTCCGTCCATATTTATCATATATTACATATCTGACCTGATAACCTGCTGCAAACTTGTCTGCATCCCATTTTGCATTTACATTCTTTCCTTTATTCGTAAGAACTACATTTTTTGGTGCTTCTAACTGCATTTCAACACTCGCTGATCTGGAAATATATTTTAATGCTTTTCCATCCTTATAATATGCATTTACAATATAAGTATATTTCTCACCGGATTTTAGTTTTTTATCCGTATAACTTGTTGTTTTTGCATTTGTGATCGTTTTTACCAGTTCATATTTTGAGTTATATACATTGTTGGCAGAGTTTCCTGAATTTAAGGAGTTTTTAACTTCCGTCACATCCTTGTCAAGCTCAGAAGTTCTGTAAATCTCATATTTCGTTGCAAAAGAGACTTTTGTCCAGATAAGTTTTGCTGAATTTTTTGAACTTTTTACAACCTTTAATTCAATGTTATTTACACGGCTGGTACTTGCTGTAATGTTCTTATATTCACTGTAACTTTTTATTTTTCTGTCCGGATCATAATAATAAGAACGGATTTTATAAGTATATTTTGTATTTTGCTTTAAGTTCTGATCCGTATAGATACGGTCTGTAATCGTTGCTATTTTTTTATATTTCTTACCAGACAAACGATAAATCTCGTATCCTGTATTATTTCCTTTATCAAAAGATAATTTTATGCTGTTTTTTCCGGCTTTTGTGTATACATATGGCACACTTACTTTTTCGGTGCAGCTTACCATATTTGAAGCCGCACTCATTGCCATATAATAAGTCATTCCAACAGACATATCTTTATATATTTCATTTTTCTGATTATCTGTTATCTTTATTTTCTGGTTTATTGTATATACCGGTTTCTTCTGTACCTTGTAAAGTGAACTGTCTGTATCATACGTGTGTGCAACAAATGTATATTTTACTCCCGGCTTTAATGAACTGAAACTGTATGCGCCATAACTTCCTGTTGCTTTATAAGCATGTACATAACTTTTTATCTCTTTCCTCTGAAGTTCTGTCAAAATATCTTCTAAATAAAGTTTTTTCTGTGCCCCGTTACCATCCGTATAATATCCATACGCACTCAAAAGCTCATAATTATAGTATGCCGGTATCTTACCGTCTTCAAAAGCATAAATGATCACATCTGCATCTACCGGCGTCCATGAGAGCTGCCATCTTTGTCCATTTTCCGTCTTTTCTATCTTCAGATTTTTTACGACTGGTATGTTTCCATTTACATTACATGTTACGTTTGCTGCTTCTGAATAACTTCCGTCAGAATAATACCCATCTTCCGTGGCTCCTAATCTGACGCAGAAATAGTTATACGGTAATGCTGATTTTACTGTAAAATCACAATACGGTTTCACTGCATAGGTATAGTCTGTTTCAAAAGAATCATTTTCTCCCTTTGTATTGACATATGCATCATACAGCGAACCACCATGTTTGTAAAACTGTAAAAAACTGTCTGCATTTGTGATATTTAATGGTTTGCTGCTTTGTATATAAAACAACTGGTAATTACTTGCACCATTCTGTGGATTCCAGGAAACCGTTATTTTTTTGCCATTTACTGATGCCTTTACACCGGTTACTGCCGACAACTGTTTTACAACTTCATTCTTATAAGTATAAACATCTGACCACTGACCATACATGTCTGCTACATATTTCGTCTGTTTTGATTCTACAATGTATCTGCTGTTATCATCCCAGTTCTTATATTCTGCTTTCTTTATGTCCGTAACTTCATGGTAATATACGGCACGCACTTTTACATTTACCTGCTGTCCCTGGGAAAGGACAACATATGGAATTATTTCGTGATCTGACGGTGTCATTGCATGCAGTTTTCCTTCCGAAGCATCCAGAAACAGACCTGACATGCCGTAAACATTCGTATTGCCATCGCAGATCACCTCATATCCGACTTTCATCAGATCTCCGGCTTTATTTTTGAGTGTCGCCTTATCATTTGTAATCTCATTCCAGCTTATCTTTACATTTGATTTTTCAAATGAAATTTCATATCCTCTGCCTGCATATACAATATATTTATATGTTTTTGACTTTGAATCATATTTTCTAATAGATTGTAATTTTTTATAAAAGTGACCATTATAATTATAATAAATCACTTTATCGCCATCTTTTACCGCATAGCGGTCTATTACATTCTGACATTCTTCGTCCGAATCACACATACCGATCTCCGTAATCTCATCACCTTCCGTTATGTAATGATAACCGGTTCTATCGCATGTCTGCATATACAGATACGTCTTTCCATTGACCTTATACATACCATATGCATCTTTATACTGCTCTATATTTCCTTTTATTATGGTCTCCGCCTTATAATACAGTCTTACGAATCCATCAATATCCGTGCTGCCACACTGTCCATAATAGTCATTGCCATACTTATATAATCCTACTGTCTTATCCCATAAACTGCTTCTTTTGACTATTTTATAATCAACTCTCTCATCCGGCGTACCTGCCACGATCACGCCATTCTGAAACTGATTTGCATAAACATATCTCAACAGCTTCCCGGACTGTGTGGTCAGGGTATAACAATTTCTTTCTCCGCTTACATTGATGACCTTTGACGGCTTATCGATTGCAGCCCGTTCTTCTTCTTCGGTTTCTTTTTCAGTTTCCTGTTCCGTTTCTGTCTCAGTCTCAATTTCCACAGATTCCGTCTCGTCATTATTCTCCGTATCTTCTGTTGTTTCTGTGTTATTCACGGTCTCAGTTGTTCCCTCAGTTTCCGTCTCGTCAACTTTTTCTGTTATCTCTGTAACTTCTGATACTTCTGCTGCCTCGCTCTCTTTCGTCTGCCCGTTGTCATTTTCCACAGACTCACTGTCTGCTTCACTTTCTGTCTGTTCCGTAGCCCCGACAGCTTCCATCGCATCTTCTGTCTGTGCTGCGGTTTCTGTGACTGTCTGTGGCACTACAGCAGCCCACACTGATGCACCATCTCCTATCGTCAGCGTTAGCGCCATCGCAAATGCCGCCATACGTTTCCAGCCCGTGAGCTTTTTTCTTTTCATAACCTTTTTCTCCTTCTAATTTATTACGCGTAATCACGCGCATTTTTTATGTTACTTTAACAGTTTTTGGCAGTCAATCGTACTTTCGTACCTGAGCGTACACACAACAATACGATACAGACTCTGTGGTCATTTTATGTAACAGGGAATTTCAACGAAATTTCCTATTACATAAAAAAAGAAGCTTACATGCCGCTTTGACACATAAGCCTCTTTTGATTTCATTTTCCGTTTCTAACACTTTGTAACTTTCACATCTACCGGATGGTCACCAAGCTCTACACTTAAACTTAATTTGCCGCCAAGATTGGTCTTCATCTTTCCTGCATCAGCACCATCGATCGTGATGTCGTACTCTGCCTCATCCTCAAGTTCCACTGTAATCTGTGCATCTCCCGGTCCCTCTACCTGAAATGTCAGGCCTGTATCTGTTGCATTCAGATTCATGACAGCCGTTCCCGGAACAGATTCATACACGAACATGCCATTGCGCTCTAACTTTGTGATCTCGGAAAATGTCTTCACTTTGTAGACATCTCCCTGATGCTCAAAATTATCAAGTTTCGCCTTTGCACCTAATGTGTAATCCCCAAAACTGATCGTTCCATCTGCTTCTGAACGAATTAATTCGCTGATCGTTGCCATTTTTTCCTCCTGTGATAAAATAGTTTTCTCTTTATCGTAAAATTTTGTGCCCTTATTATATAATATCCATGTTACGATTTCCAGTGCTTTCCCGGATATTTCAGTAAAAATTTATTTTGTTTCGAACACGATCTTTTCTTTGTGAATTGTCACGGTCACATCCATGTCTTTTTTCACTTTTCCAGATAAAATTTCTTCCGCCAGCTCATCCTCAATATCATTCTGAATCTGACGACGCAGCGGTCTTGCACCATATTTCGGGTTGTATGCCTTATTTACGATATACTTCTTAACGCTGCCACGTACGGTAAGGTGGATTCCCATCTGTTTTTCACAGCGTTCTGTAAGTTCTTTTAACATCAGGGTAACAATCTGCTCCATATCATCTTTATTCAATGAACGGAATACAATTGTCTCGTCAATACGATTCAAAAACTCCGGTTTAAAAATACGGCGCACCTCTTCCATAACACTGTTTTTCATCCGGTCGTAATTCTGTTTTTCATCATCTGAAGCTGCAAATCCAAGTTTTTTCGGCTCAACGATCGCCTGTGCTCCGGCATTTGAAGTCATAATGATGATCGTATTTTTAAAATCTACCTTGCGTCCCTGTGAATCTGTAATATGTCCATCATCAAGTACCTGAAGCAGAATATTAAATACATCCGGATGTGCCTTCTCGATCTCATCGAACAGGATCACAGAATATGGATTCCGGCGCACTTTTTCACTGAGCTGTCCGCCCTCCTCATGTCCTACATATCCTGGCGGTGATCCGATCATCTTTGATACACTGTGTTTTTCCATATATTCTGACATGTCAACGCGGATCATGGACTCTTCACTGCCAAACACCGCTTCCGCAAGTGCCTTTGATATCTCTGTTTTTCCGACACCGGTCGGTCCTAAAAACAGGAATGAACCAATCGGGCGCTTCGGATCCTTTAATCCTACACGGCCTCTGCGCACTGCTTTTGCCACCGCACTTACTGCATCCTCCTGACCGATGACACGTTTGTGTAAAGTAGCCTCTAATTTTCTTAAGCGCGCAGCCTCCCCTTCGGCAATTTTTCTCACCGGGATTTTTGTCCATCCGGATACCACATCTGCAATATCGTCTTCTGTCACTTTTAACTTTTTACTGCGGCCATCTTTCTTTGCCTTTGTCTGTATTTTGGTAAGCTGTTCTTCACACTCTTCTTTTTCATGTTTCTTCTGCTTTGCACCTTCCACATCACCGTCATGTAAAAATTCCAGCATTTCCTCTTCTAACATGTTAATGCGGTGTCGCAGTTCCACAACTTCTTCCGGTCTTCCACCTGCACGCAGACGTACTTTTGCTGCCGCCTCATCCATAAGATCGATTGCTTTATCCGGCAGGAAACGGTCGTTAATATAACGTGCCGACAGGCGAACTGCTGCTGATACTGCCTCATCCGTGATTTTTACCTGATGATGCTTTTCATACTGATCCCGCAGTCCCTCTAAGATCTGCACTGCCTCTTCTTCTGTTGGTTCTTCCACTGTAACCGGCTGGAATCTGCGCTCTAATGCAGCATCTTTTTCAATGTATTTGCGGTATTCATCAATCGTTGTTGCACCGATCAGCTGCAGTTCTCCACGTGCAAGTGCCGGTTTTAAAATATTAGATGCATCTATCGCACCTTCCGCTCCACCTGCCCCGATGATCGTATGCAGTTCATCGATAAAGAGCAGGATATTACCTGCTGCCCTTACTTCCTGAAGTACTTTTTTAATGCGTTCCTCAAACTCTCCACGATACTTTGAACCTGCAACGATCCCGGACATATCAAGGGATACAACTCTCTTTCCAGCAACGGTGTCCGGAACCATTCCGGTTGTGATACGCTCTGCAATTCCCTCAACGATCGCTGTCTTTCCTACTCCCGGTTCACCGATCAGGCAAGGGTTATTTTTTGTTCTTCTGCTTAGGATCTGTATTACACGGTCGATTTCGTCCTGTCTGCCAACCAGCGGATCTAATGCCCCCTCGGCTGCTAATGCAGTCAGATCTCTGGAGTACTGATTTAGTACCGGTGTATCCGATGCAGTTTTCTTCACCGGTTTTCCATTCATGAAATCTTCTTTATACAGGCTTGCATCTTCTCCCATGGCAATCAGGATATCCACATACATTTTCTGGATATTGACTGCTAACGTATTTAAAAGTCTCGATGCCACACACTCCGTCTCTTTCATCATTGCGATCAGAATATGCTCCGTTCCGATCTCCTCTGAATGAAAACGCGCTGCCTCTCTGGCTGCACCTTCTAACACCTGCAATACTCTTGGTGAATATTCTTTTGCCTCTGCCGTCAACACCTGTGCGTCCGGCGCAATGAGTTCTTCGATCAGCTGCATGACTTTGTCAAGCTCGACACCATTTTCAGTTAACACCTGTGCAGCAACACCTGTTCCTTCCTTTAAAAGTCCGATCAGGATATGTTCCGTTCCAATATAGTGGTGATGCAGTGATTTCGACATTTTTGAAGCCAGATCAATTGCTTTTTTTGCCTTTGTTGTATATCGTATCTGCATAGTCTCTCCATTCTGTTTCTATTTATAAATCATTTAAATCGATGATCTCTAAATCATCATCTTCCTCTTCTTCTCTCGGAATATGTTTTTTCTCCGGAGTATGTTTTCTTTCCGGCTGCTCTTTTCTCTCCGGGCGGTGTTTCTCCTCCGGCTGCTCTTTTTTCTCCGAACGGCGTTTCTCCTCCGGCTGCTCTTTTTTCTCCGGGCGGTGTTTCTCCTCCGGCTGCTCTTTTTTCTCCGGACGTTTCTTCTCTACCGGTGAGAACTCCTCATCATCATCCCAGTCCTCATCTTCAAGATCATCCGACATACCCCTTCCGAATAATCCTGCATGTACTTTGTGGATCTTTGACACGCCGATTTCGTTTTCTGTCTCGTCATCGTCCCTGTCTTCTGTTTCATCTGCCGTTTTTGTTTTTCTATGGAAGAAGCATCTTCTTTCCGGTTCAATATCATTTTCTTCTTCCATACTGCTGTTTTCTTCGAAATCAGCATCCTCTTGCTGCTCCTGATTCTCTACTTTCTTTGCAGATTTCCAGTCCCAGTCATCCTGATCTTCTTCATCATCCCAGTCATCTCTTTTGCTTCCTCTTAATAAGAGATTAACAATAATCACGACGAGTACTGCGATCACAAATGCCATGATTCCCATCATATTTCTGGAAAAGGATTTTTCCTTCGCATACTGTTCTGAGAGGTCATTGTATTCCTGCTGAAGATATTCCATATTATAAGTATCATCTTCTTCTGCTGTCTCAGTCTCCGCATTCTGTCCGTCCGTTCCATCTGCCGGCTGGTCTGTCGTCTGTCCATCTGACGGCTGATCTGCGGTCTGTCCATCCGCTGACTGGTCTGTCGTCTGTCCATCTGACGGCTGATCTGTGGTCTGCCCGTCCGTTCCATCTGCTGGCTGGTCTGTCGTCTGCCCGTCTGCTGCCTGTCCTTCTTCTCTTGTCAGCGTGATCGTATACTGGGCAAGTGCCCCGTTCTGTGCCTTTACGACAACTTTTATCGTATTGGTACCAACCTGAAGATTGTCATTTCCTGTGATCGACTGCACCGTCGCAAATTCATTGACCGGTGTCGCCGTCACCGTAACGCTTGTAACATCATTTGGTACGGTAGCTGTATATTGTACTGTCTTTCCTGTAAAATCCGGGGATAATGTTCCCGCAGAAAGTGATAAAACTTCCAGCGAATTATCCGCGGAAAGTGTTGTCTGTGCAGCAGCCACCTGAATCCCGGCAGCTTTTATATCTGTCGCAGGCTCTGCCACAATGCAGCCAATGCAGAAAAGTGCAGCGATAATTGCTATTTTTCTCTTCATTTGCTTCACACTCCCTTTATTACCATCATCACTATGGAATTATATGAGATATTCGAAAAAGCGTCAACCTCAAACTCCTTCATTGTCAAATTCAGGAATAAAACTTTCCTCAGCTGTCTCTCCATCCTGGATAAAACCATTTTCTATTCCTATATCAATCGCAAAATCGACAACTTCATTATATTCACGTTCCGTAATCCTTCGGTTTAATTCCGGATATTTTTTTACATTGGAAAGCGGCGTGAACTGATGCATGATACTGATATATATTTCATTGCCATAAGTTTCATGCAGATATGATAAAACTGCTTTGGAGTCTTTCGTACATCCCGGCAGAATCAGATGACGCACGATCGTCCCCCGCTTCATCAGAGAATCTTCCCCATTTTCAAAAACAGCTTCTCCCGTCTGACGCACCATCTCCTTTATCGCCTCCTTTGCCACAGAAGGATAATCCGGTGCATGGGAATATTTTGCACTTAAAGCGGCATCCTGATACTTAAAATCCGGAAGATAGATATCCACAATTCCCTCCAGAGAACGGATCGTATCCACATTTTCATAACTGCTTGTGTTATAAACTATCGGAATTGTTAAATTCTGGTCTCTGGCAAGCTCCACTGCTTTTATGATCTGTGGTGCAAACTGTCCCGGTGTTACAAGATTAATATTATTTGCGCCTTTCTCCTGAAGTTCCAGAAAAATTTCACACAGACGTGCGGTACTTATGACTTTCCCCGCCGTACCATTTGCAATATTTTCATTCTGGCAGAATACACAGTGCAGCGCGCAGCCCGAAAAAAAGACCGCCCCGGAACCTTTTTCACCCGATATACATGGTTCTTCCCAAAAATGCAGTGCGGCACGTGCCACCTTGATCTCATCTGTCTGTCCACAGATCCCGCGTTCTTTCGCTTCTCTGTTTACAGCACACATTCTAGGACACAATGTACATATTTTCATAGTATAACATCACTCTTTCTATTTAAATTAATGATTGCGCAACCGTGTCTTTTTTTGTATGATAGACATTGCAAAAAGAAGATCAAACACAAAGGAGTTTTTCTTATGAGTCCAAAAAACTGTATGGTAGCACAGTCAGGCGGTCCTACCGTTGCGATCAATGCCAGCCTTGCCGGTGTGATCGACGGTGTGATGCGTTCTGATATGTATGACACGGTTTATGGTTCCTTAAACGGAATCACAGGTATTTTAAACAATGATTTGATGAATCTTTCTGAATTAATGCAGCAGAATCCGGAATATCTCGACCGCTTAAAAGTCACTCCGGCAATGTATCTTGGCTCCTGCCGTTACAAACTGCCGAATTATTTAGATGATGATTCTTCCTATGTATTCATTTTCAAACAGTTTGAAACTTACCATATTGATGCATTCTTTTATATTGGCGGCAATGATTCCATGGACACCGTTTTAAAGCTCTCTGAATACGGTAAGCGGATCGGCAGCCCGGTGCGTATCATCGGTATTCCAAAAACCATCGACAATGATCTCTGCGAAACAGACCATACACCTGGATTTGGTTCTGCTGCAAAATATATCGCATCTTCTCTTTTAGAGATCGCACATGACACATTTATCTATGCAGTCAAGAGTGTGACAATCGTCGAGATCATGGGACGTGATGCCGGATGGCTGACTGCTGCATCTGCACTCGCAAGAAACGGTTATAATACAGCACCTCATCTGATTTATCTCCCGGAGGTTCCATTTGATAAAGAAGATTTTTTACTGGATGTAAAGCGTATGCTTTTTGAGCGTAACAACGTGATCGTTGCCGTATCCGAAGGTATCCGTGATGCTTCCGGCAACTATATCAGTGCTTCTGAGAGTTCTGTTGACACGTTCGGGCACAGCCAGTTAAGCGGCGCCGGAAAAACGCTTGAATTTTTAGTCAAGGAAAAACTTGGTGTCAAAGTCCGTTCCGTAGAAGTCAACGTATTACAGCGCTGCGCAGCACATCTCGCTTCAAAGACTGATCTTGATGAGGCATTTGCTCTCGGCAGAAAAGCTGTTGCACTTTCCGAAGAAGGGGTTACCGCTTCCATGGTAACAATGCGCCGTATCTCCGATGCTCCGTACGAAATCGCCTATGAGCATGCCGAGATCCGCCACATTGCAAATGAGGCAAAATCAATTCCGAGAGAATGGATCAACGATGCAGGCAATGATGTCACACAGCCACTGATCGATTACCTTTCACCTCTCATACTCGGTGAAGTTCCGGTAAAATACGAAAGCGGTATCCCTGTCTATATGGATGTCAGTCATTTAGCAAAACATCAATAAATTTACCGATCTCAACCCACGCTCTTTTAGATTCCGGCAGCATTTTTGCTGCCATCTGAAAGATGTGGAACATTCCTTCATAAATACTGATTCTTACTTTTACTCCCTGTTCTCTGGCTTTTGCAGCCACATCCACAGAATCCGAGAGCAGCATTTCATAAGAGCCGACCTGTATCAGCATCGGCGGAAATCCCCTGAAATCTCCATACAAAGGTGAAATATAAGCATTTAACGGATCGTTGTCTCCGATATAATCCTTATTATAGATAAGGCTGTCCCTTGTTTTTCCAAACAGAGGATCCTTCTCATAGTTTGTCTCATAAGACTCTCCACGCGCAGCAAGATCTGTCCAGGGTGACATCGCTACGATCCCGCATGGAAGCTGTTTTCCCTTATCTTTTAAATAATGACATAACGCCATTGCAAGACCACCCCCTGCAGAATCGCCCGCGATGATGATCTGCTCAGAAAACCACCCCTGCTCCAACAGATAACAATATGCTGCATAGGCATCCTCTAAAGCTGCCGGATACGGATGCTCCGGTGCCACACGGTAATCAGGGGTCAGCACGCTCATTCCATGACTGACTTCACAGTATAGTCCTGCGAACATGCGGTATGCATTCCGCATTGCTCCAACATATCCCCCTCCATGAAGCTGTAAAATGACCTTTTCTGTATTTGGATTTTCTTTTGACTGCAAATATTCCATGGAAAAGTTGTCCATTCCGATCACTTCTAATGAAAAACAGTCCGGGCATTTCCATGGCGGTTCAGAATCTCCGATCTTTTTTCTTAATTCTCCGTTTTTTATCTTCTTCCCAATCAGGTGATCATTTGTCACATGGGCGATCAGGTCCCTCATGACTTTTCCCCTGATGCTCGCTTCGTTTTCTCTCATCCGATTGCTCCTGTTCTTTTTATTCTAAATATAACTCAGCGGACATGAAATCTTCGTTTCAGTTCCACCCTTGCCCTGCGGTCTCCGATGATCAGTGTTCCAAGAAACAGAAACAGGGAAAACGCAAATGCGATCAGTGCAAAAAGCTGTGCCGTCACGATACCGGTAAAAATCAGTATTACCGGAACAATGCTGCATAAGATCATAAAAATCTGCCACATCATATAGCTCTGCCAGTTTCTGCGGTTTACGATCATACAGATGATAATACCAACATCGACTAAAATGATCGCCGACGGCAATGCATAATTGACAGACCATCCGCGGTAGCCGACCAGAAAATCGATTGCGATCACGATCAGTATCGCCATCAGCGTGAGTACCGTGATCTTGGCACGGTAACCTGTTTTTCCAAGGATTGCAAAGCGGATCAGCATATATCCGTAAAAGAATCCAAGCCCCGTGATCGCACTCCATGCAATCTGTGACTCGGTGACCACATTGATATAAATGAGCAGCACCTCAACCAAAAGTGCACAAAACAGATAGATTTTACTGATCATTGTCATTTTCCGGGTGTGCACTCTCACATCCGGGTACATATTCTCCACTTCACCTGTGTATTCTAACACGGATCCGCAGAGTGGACAGCGCTCTGTTTCATCTGATATTTCCACATTACAATTTCTGCATTTACTCATAATTTACTCCATTACTCTTTATTTCTACCGCAATCCCGTCCGAGGCTATTTTCCGGAAAAATCCACGCTGCACAGACGCATCGACAAGATCATAACTGAAACTGAATACAAGTGTATCCCCGTAAGAGCAGATCGTTCCTTTCAGATGCTGCCCCTTTGACATGGCAAGAAATGCATGAAACATTTCCACATAAGGGCGGTACTCTTCTGCCACGGAAATATTGCCGATATTTGTGATCGTCGCAGTATTGGCAAGTGCAGAAGTTGTATATACATACTTCATTGCAAGGTTTTTCAGGAAAAGCGGCACAACTCTTGCAATCAGCAGTTTTTCATTGGAAACGTTATAGGAAAACAGCTTTTCAAGATTTTCCCGGTTGATCTGGCTTCGCAGGCTTTCTTTCACGATTTCAGCCACCTCTGCAAACGTATAGGTCTCTTTGGTCGGATGAAATTCTGCGGACACCATGACAAAAAAGTTTTTCGTGGTAATAGAATTAAAATACGGCCGCAGATTAACCGGCACCGCAACACGGATCGGACACTTTGACGGCATGCCGTGCAGACATTCTGTATAAACGCTCCAGATGTACACACTTACCAGATATTCGTTGATACTGATTCCCATCGCATGACAGACCCTTTTCAACTCCGGTATTTTCATATAACCGTGCATCACGCCGAACTCGCCTGGTCTTAACTTTTCTCCACGGATCAGATATGCCTTTTTTGTCTGGTATCCTTTTGCGGAACTTTTTTTGTAATTTTTTAAGAAACTGTCTTCCCGGTTCAAAGACGTATCAACACTTAATGAATCTCCCAGCTTTTCCTGCAGGTCTTTATGTGCCAGACGCAGATACTGGTAAGTCAGCTCTTTTAAGAAATTGATTCCTCCCATTCCATCCGTCAAAACATGGAATACTTCCAGATTGATCCTGCATTTATAATAGGTCACACGGAACATATAACTGCGGTTTTTATTCTGCTGGATATATCTGCATGGAAAATTGTTCTCCATGCGAACCTTTGGCGCCGCTTTTCCGTTTTCCTCAAAATAATACCAGAACACCCCCTGCCGCAGTCTTAAGTTAAACCCGTCAAACTTCGGAAGCACCATATCAAGTGCCCTCTGCAGTAATTCCGGATTGATCTCCTCTTTCAGTGTAACACTGATCCTGTACACATTGCTCATGCTCTCCCCGGCAATGACCGGAAAAAGGTGTGCTGTATTATCAAGTCTGTCCCAACGGATATCACGGTTTGTCGGAACTCCTTTATTCTGTTTTTTCATATATTCCTCGCTTCTGCATACTCTGCATGCCGTTTTAATTTCTATTTTGTCTGTCCTTAGCCGGCTTATAAAATATGCAATCTATTGTATACAATTATAAAATAACATCACATAAAATACAAGTTTTGGCATATTGAAATTCTCTGATATATTTCTGTAATTTTTCTTATTTATTTCTTAAATTTACGATTGTATAAAATTTTTCTACATATTATAATATTTTTGTAACATTTATAAAATACTTATAAAAATGGAGGATTCACTTATGAAAATTTTCAAACGAACAGCAAGCTTGTTCTTAGCTTTCTGTCTCTGCGCCGGAATGCTCTTACTGCAGCCGCAGTCAACAGTATCCGCAGCCACCACAACCACACCAACCACCAAAGTACTGCGTATATACAGCAGATCACAGAGTAATTCAGATATCCATATCAATTTACCAAAAGGTAAAGTCTGCTATGTAAAAAATATCAAGACAAACAGCAAAAATCTGATTGCCAAAAACACCCGCTACTATACCAGCACTTCCACAGACGAATATACAAATCCTTACGCAGAAATCGGTCTTTATGCAAAGAAAGAAGGTACATACAAAGTAACCTACAACATCTGTGATAAAGCAGGTAAAAAACTTTCTTCCGGTAAAGTAACCGTATATGCAAAAAATGACTCACCGGTTAAATCTGCCAAGTTTGCAAACAAAGAAATTAACAGTGCTCTTACAGGCAAATCATCCGGCAAATTAAGCATCAGAATGAACAAAGGGTATAAGCTGAAAAAAATTACCGTTGCCACCTACGATAAGTCAGGTAAGGAAGTTGTTAAAAATTTCAAAAACAACAGTACATTAAAACTTGGTCAATATGCCTATATCAGCAGGAATACTTACTCTGACAGTTCCAGTTATTATACTTCACTTGCTGCCCGGACCACAATCACCGTCACTTATGTTGACAAATATACAAAACAGAAATGTCAGCTTGTTTATATAATCAGGCGTCTTGCAAAATAATCCAACAGGAGGAATATTTAATATGAAATCAATGAAACAGATTGTCTGCACCATTCTTACACTTTGCCTGTGTGTCGGATTATTCATGATCCCTTCCACTCCGGTATCCGCTGCAACCACACCAAGTGTGTCAAAAAATGTCGATGTTTACTATTATCCAAGCTACCCTGATGTCAATGATTATGCCATTAGTGTAAATCTTGGAACATACGGAAAAAACATTAAAAATATAAAAACAAACAGTAAAAATCTGAAAGCAAAATTAACAAGCCTGAATCTGAATACCACTCAGAACACTGGCTATATCGGTGTCTATGCAAAGAAAACCGGTAATTACAAAGTTACTTTTGATGTATACAATGCCAAAAACAAAAAAGTAAAATCACTCTCTGTAAAGGTAAGGGTACTAAGCGCAGTCTCTTCCAACAATTATCCTTTCAAGAGTTTAACTTTCGATGGGAAATATTATGATTATTCGACTCTTTACACCAAAGATTCTGTCAAGATCAATGTAAAAATGAACAAAGGATATAAATTAAAGAAAATTGAATACAGAACTTACAGTAAACCAACAGTAACCTATTCAACTTCTACCAGTAAATCCATCTCAAATACAGAGAAAACCACAAAAACCGCAAACGGAAAAGCTATTAAATTAGGACGTTATGCAAGCTATTCCGGATACAGCTATGTATATGAATCTACATACTCCCCTGATTATAATTATGAATCACATAATATGTATACAAGCCTGCTTGCGCCAACGACTGTAACAATTACTTATCAGGACAAGAAAAAACAGATCCGAACCATAAGCTATACACTCTTCCGTGTTGCAGATGATGTAAAATAGAAGGCTGTATTCTTTACAGATATATACTTATTATTACACCAAAAAGCGAGAAAACCATCAAAAACTGGTTTCCTCGCTTTTTGTTCTATCATATCAGAATATTGTTTGTATTCTTTTCTATCTCTCTAACGGATATTTCTCTGTCAGGGATTTTACGATTGCACGCGCTTTATCAGCTGCCGGTTCACCCTCCTTGATCATCATGGCGATCGCCTCTGCGATCTGATCCATATCCTCTGTATTAAGTCCACGGGAAGTAACTGCCGGTGTTCCAAGACGTACACCGCTTGTTACGAACGGAGATTTCGGATCGTTTGGGATCGTGTTCTTGTTGCAGGTGATATTGACAGAATCGAGAAGTTTCTCCACTGCCTTTCCTGTCTGATCATAATTGGTCAGATCAACTAACATCAAATGGTTGTCTGTACCGCCGGATACGATCTTAATATCCCTGCTTAACAATCCCTTGCAGAGTGCCTGCGCATTATCGATGATATTCTGCTGGTAAACTTTAAATTCCGGCTGAAGCGCTTCTTTAAAGCAGACAGCCTTTGCTGCGATCACATGCATCAGAGGTCCACCTTGGATTCCAGGGAAAATAGCTTTATTAAAGTTATATTTGTCCGCGATCTCCTGACTGGATAAGATCATACCTCCACGCGGTCCACGCAGCGTCTTATGAGTTGTAGTCGTAACAACATGCGCATACGGTATTGGGCTTGGATGAAGTCCTGCTGCAACAAGTCCTGCGATGTGTGCCATATCCACCATCAGGACTGCTCCGCATGCATCTGCGATCTCACGGAATCTCTTAAAGTCGATGGTTCTCGCATAAGCACTTGCACCTGCGATGATCATCTTCGGCTTGCACTCCATTGCGATCTCTTCTACTTTATCATAATCGATAAATCCCTCATCATTGACACCGTAAGGTACAATATGGAAATACGTACCGGAAAAGTTCACTGGGCTTCCGTGTGTCAAATGTCCGCCATGGTCTAAATTCATTCCCATCACTGTGTCACCCGGTTTTAAGATGGCAAACTGTACAGCCATATTCGCCTGTGCACCTGAATGTGGCTGTACGTTCGCATACTCACATCCAAAAAGCTCTTTCGCACGCTCTCTTGCAAGCTCCTCCACTACATCCACACATTCGCATCCACCGTAATATCTTTTTCCCGGATAACCCTCTGCATATTTATTCGTAAGAACGCTTCCCATTGCTGACATTACTGCCTTGCTCACCCAGTTCTCAGATGCGATCAGCTCAATATGGCTGTTCTGACGCTCAAATTCATCGGTAATGGCATTTGCCACTTCCATATCAACTGCCTGAATATCTTCCAGTGTATACATAATTGGTAATACTCCCTTCCTTTGCTGTTTGATCAATGTGTCTTTCTACCAAAAACACTTGTCTTTTATTTCTGTTTATCATTATATATGACTTCCCTTTTTTTGGCAATTCCAAATACCACAGCAGTTATATCAAATAATTATAAATGGTATAAGCCCTGTCGATAAAGCAGGATTGCTGCCACGATCTGCAAAGCCAGGATCAACGGCATTCCTATGACAAAATACCAGTGTCTCGTCTTATGGTGGAACACATACATTCCAGCCCATGTTCCGATACTGCCTCCTAAAATGCTGACCAGAAAAAGCATTCTCTCTGAAATACGCCACCGGTGCATTTTCGCACGTCTTTTATCATCTCCCATGATAAGGAATCCAGCCAGATTTAAAAATACCAGATAAGCTGTAATCGTTTCCATGATTTTCTCCTCTCACAAAAAAACCCCGGCAAAACTACCGGGGCTTTCATTCATAACAACAGTTTTTATTCTGTTACCTTATTTTTACCTACATGAATCTTCATCACATACCACAACTCTGTTGCAATACAGATAGATGAATAAGCACCGCAGATAAGACCTGCCATCAGAGGAAGTGCAAATTCACGGATGCTGGTCACACCGAGGATGAACAGCATAAATACCATAACAAAAGTCGTCCAGGAAGTATTGATGCTTCGTGACAACGTCTGTGTCAGGCTTCGGTTTGCAATTTCCATCAGAGACTCTTTCGTCTGCTTGCCATGTTTTGCTGCAAGGTTCTCACGGATACGGTCAAAGATAACGATCGTATCGTTGACGGAATAACCAATGATCGTCAGCATACATGCGATAAAGGTATTTCCGACAGAAATACGCATCAGGGCATATACGGTAAGTACGACTAAAACGTCATGAACCAGGGCAATGATCGCACTTGCACCAAAACGGATATCTTTGAAACGGAACCAGATATAGATCAACATGCAGATTGTTGAAATGATCACCGCTTTAAATGCATCCGCACGCATCTCGCCACTGACTGTGGAACTGATACTCTGGAATGTGATCGTAGATTCATCCACATCAAAATTGTCTGCAAGTGTTTGGTTCAATGTATCACGTTCTTCCTTAGACAAAGTTCTTGTCTTAATCGTGATCTGTGTTGTTCCCTCCACTTTGTTTGCCTGAATATTGCTGTCTCCGGTCACTTCTTTTACAGCCGGGATAATGTCTTTCTCAATGTCCTCAATGGTATATTCTTTACCAAAATCAGCAGTGGTGGAAGTTCCTCCCATGAAATCAAGTCCATAATTTAAGGAATTCTGACCGGATGCTTTATGTACTCCCATACCAATGAATCCGGCAGCAATAATTGCAAGAGAGATTCCAAAGAACACATATCTCTTCTGCAGGAAATTAATAGTCTTTCTCTCTTTGGCACGTCCGTAGAATTTCTCATCTCTAAGTCCTAACCAGTAGAAAGCATAAAGAATCCATCTTGTCACAACAAGTGCTGTAAACATGGAAAGGATAATACCGATCATAAGTGTATAAGCAAATCCTTTTACAGTACCGGAACCTAATGACATCAATACGACAGATGCGATCAAGGTTGTGATGTTACCATCTAAGATTGCGGACATTGCCTTATGGAAACCGGTTTTCATTGCAGTAATAACTGACTTATCAGCTGCGATCTCCTCACGGATACGTGCGAAGATGATAACGTTGGCATCTACCGCCATACCGATACTTAAGATGATACCGGCAATACCAGGTAATGTTAATGTGATTTCAAATAAGTATAAGGTTGCGATCACAAGTGCTGTATAGATCGCAAGTGCTAAAGTTGCTGCAACACCCGGAACTGCATATACGATGATCATAAAGATCATAACGATCACAAGACCGATCGCTGCCGCTTTTAAACTGGAGGAGATTGCCTGGCTTCCAAGCTGTGCCCCTACCACGCTGGACTCTAACTCTGATAACTGCAGGGAAAGAGAACCGATACGGATCTGTGTCGCTAAAGTCTGTGCCTCTTCAAAAGTACTCTGACCGGAAATCTGTGCTGTACCTCCGGTAATTGCCTCCTGTACGGTAGGATAACTGATGATCTCTCCATCATATACGATTGGAAGTGCTTTTCCGACATTTTCAGATGTAACATCTCCGAAAGTCTTTGCACCCTCATCCGTCAGGGTAAGCTGTACAACGTACTGTTTGTTACCATACTGGTCTGTGGTTGTTGCAGCCTGTGCATCTGCTACCTGATCACCTGTCATAAATACGGTACCATCAGAAAGCTGGAACTCTAAGGAACCCGGATTACCCAGTTCCTCTAATATCTTGCTCGCATCTGTAACACCAGGGATCTCAACGGCAATACGGTCATCTCCGACCTGATATACAGAAGCCTCTGTACTGTAACTTTCCACACGCTTCTGGAGTTTGTAGATCGTATCACTCATATCTTCTGCGCTTGGATTTTCATCCATGACCTGATAGGTAATCGATACACCACCGGACAGATCAAGTCCAAGCGGAATACTCATTTCCTCCCCAATACCGGTCGATGAAAGAATAATAGATGCATAATAGGCAAGTCCCGCAAATGCAGCGAGAATCGCAACTAATATGACTGCTGCTTTACTCTTTTTCATTTTCTTTTTCCTTCCTGTTTCTTTTTTATTCACAATCGGCTTCGGCAGCCTTGATCATGATTGCACATTCAATACGTTTTTTCTGCAGTTCACATCCGATATCATATGCTCCGCAGATATCACCGCTGAAATTATACGCATTTGCTGCACATCCGCCGCTGCAGTAGAACCTGGCAAAACATTTTCTGCATTTTTCTTTTGCATAGACGTTGCAGCACTTAAATTCATCACGGATCTCTGTATTTTTAATCCCATCATCCACATTGCCGAGCAGGAACTTCTCATTGCCTACAAACTGATGGCACGGATAAAAATCACCCCAAGGCGTTACCGCAAGGTACTCGGTTCCCGAACCACAGCCGGACAGACGTTTTGCCACACACGGACCACCTTCAAGATCGATCATAAAATGGAAGAAATTAAAATCATCTCCCTCTTTGTGACGTCTTACCATCTCTGCAGCAAGCTTGTCATATTCCTCAAACAGCTGTGGAAGATCTTCCTCTGTGATCGCATACGGTTCACTCGGTTCTGCAACTACTGGCTCCACGGAGATCTGTTTGAAACCAAGATCGGCAAGATGAAGTACATCTGCTGCAAAATCAGGATTGTAGTGTGTGAATGTACCACGCACATAATATTTGTCCTGATGTCTGCTCTCTGCAAATTTCTGGAACTTTGGAACGATCAGATCATAACTTCCTGCCCCTTTGCGGAACGGACGCATCTTATCATGAACTTCCTTTCTTCCATCGATACTTAAGACCACATTTGCCATCTCTTTATTACAGAATTCCATGATCTCGTCATTTAAAAGCACACCATTTGTGGTCAGTGTAAAACGGAAATTCTTGTCATGCAGCTTTTCCTGCTCTCTTCCATAAGCAACTAAGTCTTTTACGACCTGCCAGTTCATAAGCGGCTCGCCGCCAAAGAAATCCACCTCAAGATTTCGTCTGTTACCTGAATTGGCAATTAAGAAATCCAGTGCTTTCTTTCCAACTTCAAAGGACATCAGTGCCCTTCTTCCATGGTACTCTCCCTCCTCAGCAAAGCAGTACTGACATGCCAGGTTGCAGTCATGTGCAATATGCAGGCAGAGTGCCTTGACAACCGTCGGGCGTTTTTTGAAATCCATGATATAGTTTTCGTAAGTGTCCTTTGTAAAAAGCGACTCCTCATCGATCAATGTCTGGACTTCATCGATTGCTTCCTCCACTTCCTCTTTGCCGTATTTTCCGGACAGTGCAGATACGATCTCATCCCTTGCATACGATTCCGGCTGGCTCTGATCGATCATCTCAATGACATCATAAGTCACGTCATCCACCACATGAATCGCTCCGCTGTTTACATCTAAAACAATATCATAGCCGTTGTTCTTATACTGATGAACCACTATAATATTTCCTCTCTTTCTATCTGATTTTACAGCAAAACATTTAAAGTTTTCTGCAAATCAATGTATTTTTTTCAAGTATTACGGCATTTTAATGTTGCCGATAAAACGTACAAATGACCGCACGCTATGCGAACGGTCGTTTGCAGATTTCACTTATATCCGACCGTATGATTTTCATCGTTGTATCACACAGTCATTTTGTATCATGCCATGATGGCATATCCGGCACTCATATGCACAATTTTTACCATGCTATGCATGCCCGGCTGTACCAGTTCAAATCTTATTTGTGCTCGCAGCTCTGGTTTCCTACTGTACAGGATGTCTTGCATGCAGACTGGCAGGATGTCTGGCACTCGCCGCAGCCACCTTTTTTGATTGTGTTCTGTAATCTCTTGGTATTTAATGTCTTTACATGTTTCATGATGCTTCTCTCCTTTTTTGTAATTTCCGCACACATGGGATACGCCATTTGCCCGCTCCCCGTAATACTATGTATTTATTCGCTTTCGCGCGGAGCTCTGTTAACTTATACAGTATAACATAACTTTTTTCATATGGGAAGTTTTTTTTATACGTTATCCTTCGGCAATATGATATTAAAGATAATCGCCACAATGGCTGCCGGCACAATGCCGGAACCGCCAAAGATCAGCTGGATTCCCTGCGGCAGATGTGCAAGGATACCGCTGCTGGATCCAATTCCGTAACCGAGCCCTAATGCAACGGAAACGATCGTGATATTGCGCATTGTCATCGGCTCTTTTGTGATGAGCTGGATTCCACTGATCACGATGGATGAAAACATCATAACAGCCGCTCCGCCAAGTACACTCTGCGGCATGATCGAGATCAGCGCAGCAAGTTTCGGAAATAAACCGCAGAGGATCAAGAATACGGCTCCGGATGCAAGTGCCATACGGTTTACAATCTTTGTCATTGTGACAAGTCCTACATTCTGGCTGAAAGAAGTATTTGGCAGTACACCAAAAAGTGCAGCAAGGGAAGAACCGATTCCGTCACAGATAACACCACCGGAAAGTTCTTTATCCGTTGCTTCTCTGTCCATTCCACCTTCCATAACGCCGGAGATATCTCCAACCGTCTCAACTGCGGTAACAATAAACATGATCAAAACCGGTATGATCGCTCTCCAGTCAAATACCAGTTTGACCGGCATTAATTTCGGAACGGAAAACCACGCTGCATCCGCAACTTTATCCCAGTTTAATACCCAGGCTTTTGTATATTCCACACCGTCTGCATTGATCCCTGTTGTTGGCAGAACCAGCCCCATGACTGCTGCAATAATATAGCCTGCCACGATACCGATCAGAATTGATGAAGCGCTCGCCATGCCTTTCATCCAGTGTTTGACTGCTACGATGATCAGTAAAACGGCTGCACCAAGCAGTAAATTTTCAACAGAGCCAAAGTCATTTGCCGTATTGCCGCCGCCAAAAGAATTGACCCCAACTGCGATCAGGGATAATCCGATCGACAATACGACCGTTCCTGTAACAACCGCAGGGAAAAATTTACGAAGCGGTTTTAACAGGAAACCAAGAATACCCTCAAACAGACCTCCAATGACGGATGCACACATAATTGCCCCATACGCAAGAATGCCTCCTCCCATCACCTGAACTACACTGTTGAACACACCGATAAATCCGGAACTGGTTCCCATGATGATCGGTACCTTTCCGCCAACCGGTCCGATCGCAAACAACTGAATCAGCGTCACGATTCCGGCGATCAGCATCGCATTCTGTAAAAGGTCGACCTGCAGACTCCCAAACTCTTCACCCGCAATGCCACATGCCCCTGTAATGATCAGGATCGGTGTAAGGTTTCCAACAAACATTGCCAGCACATGCTGTAATCCCAGAGGGATTGCCTTTTTCAGTGGAAGTTTTCCATAAAATTCGTACTCTGCTCCCTGTCTCTTTTGACTTTCCATCTTTTCCTCCTCGTGTGTATTTTTTGCATGAATCATTGATATTCCCTGCTCATACACGCTTTTCTATGAGTATATCACGCTCCCAATATCCAGCGCAAGTACTCTGTGTATATCTGATGACCTGGACAGATATTTAGCTGTTACTGTTCACACATACTGTGTGAGCAGTAACTTTTAGCTGACCTGGGCAGATATTTAGCTGACCATGCCCCCCGCCATACCGGATGCTGCACAGAGTATAAATGTTGTTGCCACCTTGGGAATCTCCATGGATATTCCCTGTTTAACCAGCACCGATATCAGAAATAAAATGCAAAAATAAATGGTACCTGCCGCAAATCCCCATAAAAATTTCTGTGTTTTCATAATTTTTCCCATTAAAAATCCACCGATCGCACCGGAAACAATATAGATGACAACGATTCCAACTTTCACTGCCGCTTCACTCAGATCAAACTTATACAATAGTGCTGCTAAAAGCAGCAGGAACAGGCAGCTTAACAGGAACATGACAAGTACAGACACCACTGCCGCGGCGACCGGATTGTTCTTTGCATCTCTTGTTTTCATTTTTGACTGTATATTCATTGTCCACTCCATAGATTTTAGATTCTGTTTCACTATATGAAAAAAACGCAAAAGCTATGCAGCGTTTGCATGCTTTTGCGTTTTTTAGTTTATACCTTTTGTTATCTTATAAATATAAGATGCTGTATGCTGCTTTGAATGTTCCGCCCTGCGGCAGCATGTTTTCGTAGTCGCGCTCCTGTAATGTACCGGTAAAATCTGTGGCATCGCATCTTCCGTACCACGGTTCAATGCAGACGAAAGGTGCATTTTTTTCTTCCGGTGACCATACTGCAAACAGCGGGGTATCAAATTTTACGGTTACATACGGGATACCTTCACGGTCAAGCAGGGAAACCTCTCCGGTCTGTTTTCCTTCGACCATGTAAGTGCACTCATCAAAGAATCCTTCCGTAAATGTCACACAGCCATCTTTCAGTGCCAGGACTTTATCCTCCATCACCGCCATACCGTCCGGTGTGTTTCCATGATGATGAATAGTATCTGCCAGACCGCCAAATTTGAGACCATATCCGGTTTTATTTTCCTCTCCGTGAACCGGGCAGTTGAATGCCGGATGTGCACCGATGGAAAAATATAATTCTTTTGTGTCGGTGTTTTCCACAGTCCAGTTTACTTTCACCTCGTTTTTGCACAATTCATAACCAATGTGCAGTGCAAAATGAAATGGATATTTTTCACAGGTTTCCGCAGTATCGGTCAGTACAAATGAGATGTTCTCTTCCGTCTGTGCCTCTAATGTAAACTCCATATCTCTTGCAAATCCGTGCTGTCCCATCGTATAAGTTTTTCCGTCATAACGGTATTCTTTGTTTTTCGGCGCACCGACAAACGGAAATAATACAGGGGATGTTCTGCCCCAGTACTTTTTATCACCACACCACATATATTCAAAGTTATCTGATTTTCTTTTTACAGATTTGATCTCTGCTCCAAATGAGTCAATCTCCACTTTTAAATTTTCATTTTCCAACGTATATCTCATATCTGTCTCCTCTTCATACAGGCATTTCATTTCTCATCTGCCTGTCACTGCTCATTTTTCATTGCTGTTACATTATAACCTAACTTTTCCATAAAATCTATCCGGCAATCGTTTTATTTTTCACGCTACATACTGATACATGAATACAAAATGGCAGATGCTTCCAGCCATGACAAACAGATGAAATACTTCATGGGAGCCAAACTGACTGTGCTTCGCGTTGAACACCGGCAGTTTTAATGCATAGATCACACCGCCGACAGTATAGATCAGACCGCCTGCAAGCAGCCACAAAAATGCTGCCTGGGAAAGAGTGGCTAACAGTTCCCGGAATACAAACAGACACACCCATCCCATTGCGATATAGATCACGGATGAAAACCACTTCGGGCAGTTGATCCAGAGCACTTTTATCAGCATTCCTGCCGCCGCAATGCCCCACACTGCCGCAAGCAGCGTATAACCCGACTTCCCGCCAAGTACGATCAGACATACCGGCGTATAAGATCCGGCAATCAGGACAAATATCATCATATGGTCGAGTTTGCGGAATATCTTTAAAATTTTATCCCGGACAACAAGCGAATGGTACACCGTACTTGCACCATAAAGCAGCACCATGCTTCCCATAAACACGGCCATTGCCAGAATCGTTGTATGATTTCCATTCAGCGCAGCCTTGACTAACAACGGCGATGTGGCAAATATTGCCATCATCATAGCTATAAAATGTGTAATGGCGCTTCCCGGTTCACGAATCCCTATCTGTAACATAATATGACCTCCTTTTAGCAAAATAGTATTTATTATTTTTACATGTAGTATTTATTACTATATCTTTTGTATTTTGATACTACTACTTATTATACATTATGTCAATTATATTTATACTACATTTTTTCTCAATTTTTGCAGGTTTTTGGAAGGTTTACACAAATTTGCAGAACGCATTTTCCTATGAAGATTCGGATATCAAAAAACTGCCGCCCGCAGAATCTTATTCATCCGGGCGGCAGTCCTCTGTAAATCTATTCTTTTTTATAATTCGCAGTTGTTTACGGTTCTTGGGAACGGAATAACATCACGGATGTTAGACATTCCTGTCAAATACATAACGCAGCGCTCGAAACCGAGTCCGAATCCTGCATGTCTTGCAGAACCATATTTGCGGAGATCCAGATAAAACTGATAATCTTCTTCTTTTAAGCCGAGTTCATTGATTCTTGCAAGAAGTTTGTCGTAATCATCCTCTCTCTGGCTTCCTCCGATGATCTCACCGATGCCAGGTACTAAACAGTCTACTGCTGCAACTGTCTTTCCATCATCGTTCATCTTCATGTAGAATGCCTTGATCTCCTTCGGATAATCCGTTACGAATACCGGACGTTTGAAGATCTCTTCTGTCAGATAACGCTCATGCTCTGTCTGAAGGTCTGTTCCCCATGATACTTTGTACTCGAACTTGTCATTGTGTTTCTCTAAGATTTCAACAGCCTCTGTATATGTCACGCGGGCGAAATCAGAATTTGCTACATGCTGTAAGCGCTCTAAGAGTCCCTTATCAATAAAATTATTAAAGAATGCCATCTCTTCCGGTGCGTTCTCAAGTACATAGTTGATGATATATTTTAACATGCTCTCTGCTAAGATCATGTCATCCTCAAGATCTGCAAATGCGATTTCCGGCTCGATCATCCAGAACTCTGCTGCATGTCTGGTCGTATTGGAATTTTCTGCACGGAACGTCGGTCCGAATGTGTAAATGTTCTTAAATGCCATCGCATAAGTCTCACCGTTTAACTGTCCGCTTACGGTAAGGTTGGTCGGCTTATTAAAGAAATCCTTGGAATAATCCACGGTTCCATCCGGATTTTTCGGAAGATTGTTCATATCAAGTGTTGTCACCTGGAACATCTCTCCTGCACCCTCACAATCACTGCCTGTGATCAGTGGTGTGTGTACATATACGAAGTCTCTCTCCTGGAAAAACTTATGGATCGCATAAGCGATCAGGGAACGTACACGGAAAACCGCTTCAAATGTATTTGTTCTCGGTCTTAAATGAGAGATCGTTCTTAAATATTCAAAACTGTGTTTCTTTTTCTGCAGCGGGTAATCCGGTGTGGAAACACCCTCGATGTCAATCTTCTCTGCCTGGATCTCAAACGGCTGCTTGGTTCCCGGTGTTGCAACGAGTTTACCTGTCACAATGATCGCTGCACCAACGTTTAATTTTTCAACGTCGTCAAAGTTTTCCAGAACATCTGAATACACGACCTGAACCGGTTCAAAAAATGTTCCGTCGTTTACCACGATAAATCCAAAATTTTTGGAATTACGGATGCTTCGCACCCATCCACCGATCGTCACGGTCTGATCCACATATTCTTCCTGTTTGCGGAATAAATCCCTTACATTTACCATATCCATAATTGAATCCTCCAATCCCCATCTCTTTGGTCTTCTTTTGGGATATTTATTTGATTAATTTGCTGCTTCTGTCTCTGTTGCATCAACAGCTTCCTGCGGCTCTGCACTTTCTGTGCTCTCTGTCTCTGCCGGAGCCTCCACAGTTACTTCTGCGTTATCCTTGACAGACTGTAATGCAAGATTATCCACATAGATCTGTCTTAAATACTTCTCGCCATACGCTGCATCGCCATAACCATAGTTCTTATATAAATCTTCTTCTGATGAAAAATTGTTACTGCTCATCAGTGTCTGCACATAAGAAGAAAATCCGTCTTCATCAAGCTCTGTTCCTTCTTTTTCTGCGATCGCACCTGTGATGAACTCCATGGAAATATTTTTCTCCATGCCGGATCTCCATTCCTGGCGTACCTCATCAAGTGTCATATTATACTGTTTGCTGACATAATCTTCCAGTTTGGAATCATCCCCGTCACAGTTGTTCTGTACAAACTGTTTCTCATAATCATTGACACGGGCTGTCAGATAATCCTCCGGAATGTCTACTTTACAGTTATCTAACAGATACTGCTGCACTGCTGCATAAGTGTCACTGTCCTTGTTGCTGCTTGCAGTGTTCTCAAGAAAAGTTTTGATCTGTGCATACATATCATCTACAGTATCAGCCTGGAACTGTTTCTGTGCGAACTCGTCATCCACATCATCAAGTGTCATCTCTTTCTGGATGGAATTGACTGTAAATGTAAATACAACCTGCTTTCCGGCAAGATCTGCATTACCGTAATTATCCGGGAATGTCACATCGCTGTCAATGACATCGCCGACCGATGCACCTTTTAAATCATCTGTAAAGCCATCAATAAAGGAGCTTGACTGGCTTCCTGCGGAACAGTTATTGTCCACATCGATATTCTGATCCTCGGCACTTCCATTATCGAATGCCTCTCCGTCTAATTTTCCAACATAGTCCACATTTACGATGTCACCCTCACCAACCGTGGTTTTGGTATCATCTGCAACATAGAACGGTCCATAATAAGAGAACATCTGCTCAAAATAATCTTTTGCATCCTGATCGTCCACATCATAATCACCGGTGATCGTAACCGGCACCTTGCTGTAATCGCAGAGTGTCACATAATCGGAAGGATTCAGATCATAAGAAAGACTCTCATATTCCACAGCAGATGTGCTCTCTGCATTTTCTGTACTATTTTCTGTACTGTTTACTGCCTCTGCAGCCTCCGTACCCTCTATGGCATTATTTTTCTTATTGCCACATCCTAATGCAGTGACTGCCATCATCGCACAAAGCATTACTACTACTACTTTTTTCTTCATAATTAAATTACCTTTCTAATCCTTTAAGACAAACTTTTCCGTCTAACCTTAATAACATACCACAATTTCTGCAAAAATAAAAGCATGTTTGACAAAAGTTATCACATATGATAGTTTTTTGAAAAAGGGGCTGAAATAATGGGAAAGACACTTATATTAGGAAAAGATACAAAACAACTTGATAAAGACGTGGAATTATGCCGCACAACCAATGAAAGGATCAGTAATCAGGCAGCACAGTTACTGATTGAAAACCAGATCCCTTTTACAAGAAGTTTTATTAAGATTCCATTTTTTTTACGTGAAAAATACCGTGGCGCACACCAGTTTTATGTGATCAATACCAACCGCAACCGTTATTCACAGGCAAGACATACACTCGATCATATGGATTCTGTTTTCCGGCGCGGATTGATCGTGAGCAATTATTAAGATGGGGACTTGAAAATTCAGGTCCCCTTTTTTATACCTCACAGACCTCATACAGGTAACTGTTTCCCTGTTTTCCAACTCTGTCTACAATCTTTAAATCTGTCAGTATCAGAAGTACTGTCTGCGCCAGCGACACAGGTATTTTCGCATATTTTGAAAAATCTTTCGTAGTAAAAGGCTCTGGCAGATCAAACGGGATAAACTGCATATAATCTTCCCTTCTCTCGATGCATACCTCTTCCACAAACTGCACCGGAATACGGTCATAGCGCTCACTGCCTTTCTTTTTATCTTTGCTCCAGCCGTTTAGCAGACGGTATTCTTCCATATCGATCAGGGCAAAGCGAAATCTCAGATTTTCATCTTTTAAAAAAGGACGGATTTTATATAACTCTTTAAATGCCAGATAAGGATTACCTTTTTTTGGCGACTTTCGCTTTGGTGACATTTCCCCGCCCTCCTCGTCGATCCAGGAAAGCCATTTGATATGAGGGATCGGATAAATGATCGTTACCGGATAGCTTTTTAGAAATGCATCGAGTTTTCTTCGCATAACATTAAAGGAGCGCGTCTGTATCTCAATGATCTCGGTTCCTGTAAAAATATCTGCCACAAAATTTTCGATCGGAATCTCATGCATGTCCGTATCCGGTGCATAATAATTTTTCAAAACAGCATGTACCGTTTTCTCGGAAAGCGTCCCGATTCCCTGACGTTCCCTGTTTACCCCGATCACTTTATTTTTTGCAGCTTCAAACCTTACTTCATCAATACACATGACACACTCCCTTTGCAGAATGCAGTCCTATTTTCTTTCCGGATGCTTCATGTCCTTTAAAATATCAAAACAGTCAAAAGTTCTGAAGTAATCATCCGGTGTCTCCGCACGGCGGATTAACTGGGTAGAACCATCTTCTTTTAACAATACCTCCGCAGAACGAAGTTTTCCGTTATAGTTATATCCCATGGAGAAACCATGTGCTCCGGCATCATGGATCACAAGCAGATCTCCCATGTCGATCTTCGGCAGCATACGGTCGATGGCAAATTTATCACAGTTCTCACAGAGGGAACCTGTTACATCATATTTGTGGTCACATGGCTCGTCCTCTTTTCCCATAACGGTAATATGATGATATGCCCCGTAAATTGCCGGACGCATCAGGTTGACCGCACAGGCATCCACACCGATATACTCTTTGTAAGTATGTTTTTCATGGATGGCTGTCGTAACAAGGCAACCATACGGTGCTAACATGAAACGACCCATCTCTGTATAGATAGAGATATTTCCAAGTCCTGCCGGAACTAAGATCTCCTCAAAAGCCTCTTTGACGCCCTGACCGATCACACGGATATCATTCGGAGTCTGATCCGGAGTATAAGGTACACCAACACCGCCGGAAAGATTGATAAACCGGATATCGCATCCGGTCTTATCGCGCAGTTCCACAACTAATTCAAACAACTGTCTTGCCAGTTTCGGATAATATTCGTTTGTCACTGTGTTGCTTGCTAAAAACGCATGCACGCCAAAATGCTTTGCACCTTTTTCTTTTAAAATTTTAAATCCCTCGATGATCTGTTCATGGGTGAATCCGTATTTTGCATCACCAGGATTGTCCATGATCCCGTTGCTCATCTTAAACACTCCGCCCGGATTATAACGGCAGCTAATTGTCTCCGGAATCTTTCCGATCGTTTTCTCTAAGAAGTCAATGTGGGTAAAGTCATCTAAGTTGATGATCGCACCAAGTTCATTTGCAAATTTAAACTCCTCGGCCGGTGTATCATTTGAAGAAAACATAATATGTTTTCCATCAAAACCCTGGGAATCTGCCAGCATTAATTCTGTTAAAGATGCACAGTCGCAGCCACAGTCATATTCTTTTAAGATATCAAGAATATATGGGTTTGGTGTTGCCTTTACCGCAAAATATTCACGGAATCCCGGATTCCAGGAAAATGCCTCTTTGACTGCCTTAGCATTTTCACGGATTCCTTTCTCATCGTAAAGATGAAACGGTGTCGGATATTTTTTTACGATCTCTTCGAGCTGTTCTTTGGTTACAAAAGGTTTCTTCTTCATAATTTTTCCTCCAAGATATTTAAAATACAGCCTGTACCAGCACCATATAAAGCACTGTGCCGACGCCGATACTAAGCAGGTTGTTTCGTTTCCAGACATGAAGCAGTATCACCACTGCCACGGATATAAACTCCGGAAGCCCATATGGATAGGATGTAATACTTACCGCCTTTAAGCAATAAATCACCAGCATCCCTATCACTGCGGGCGGCAGCACCTTTCCAAGGTACTGTATCACAGGCGGGATCGGTTTTCCCGGCGGAAAGAATAAAAACGGGCAGAGTCTTGTAAAAAAGATCGTTCCCGCAACTGCTGCAATGATAACAAGTGAACGTGCCACACTAACCGGCATGATGCTCTACCTCCTTTTTCTGTTCTGTTTCTTTATCCAAAAACTTTCTGTACGGAAGCAGAATTAACATAATGCAGATCATGGTCGGCAGGATAAAATTGTCTGCCCCAAAGATCAGCAGGCAGATCAGTCCGCATCCAAGTCCGATCAGCACACTCGGACGGTTTTTTGACTCCATCCACTGTTCCACCATGATCACAACAAACAATGCCGTCATCGCAAAATCAATGCCTGTTGTGTCGATTGGAAGCACCGAACCAAGCAGTGCTCCGATCGCCGAACCTGCGATCCAGTAAAGCTGGTCTAACAGTGCGATCGCAAATAAGAACTGTCCTTCGTCCACATCCTTTGGCACTTTCGTGACAAAAAATAAGGAATATGTCTCATCCGTCAGGGAAAAGATCATATACAGACGCTTCTTTCCCATTTTGGCAAAACGCTCTAACAACGACAATCCATAAAAAATATGCCGGATATTTAACATAAACTCCATAAAGATCACCTGTAAAAGGCTCACACCCGGTGCAAAAAAGTTCACGGCGAGATATTGTCCGCTCCCTGCATAACAAAGAACGCTCATCAATATCGCCCACAGAAAATTATACCCTTTTTCCTGGATCATCACTCCGAAAGCCATGCCGATAAACAGATATCCTGTCATGACCGGTATGGTATATGGAAATGCGGCTTTAAATGCTTTTCCATAGGAGGATTTTTTACTTACTTTATCTTTCTCTATTTCACAATCCATTTCTTTTATCTATCCCCTGCACTTTATCACTTTAGCTTATCGCACTATGTACTCTACAACAATTTTTACGATACATCAAGACAATTTTCAACAAAAACTTCACTATTGCAAAAACATGTGCTATACTTTTTCTAGTCGCGTTTTACACGAAAAGGAGTTATGAATGAGTATTACCGTATTAAACTATATGGATCAGGCATTAGTTGACCGTATCCATTCGCAGGCTGCCAAACGTGCCGAAACTGCAAAGCAGACTACTTCAGACGATTTTGCAACCGTGTTAGCTGACAGTACAAAAGCTATAGAAAACAATCAGAACACCATCAGCACCAATACCGCCGTATCTGATACATCGACCGTATCCACAGGTCAGACTGCTGCATCATCCGCAAGTTCTTATACTTCGAGCGAGCTTGACTCTATTTTCGAAGATGCAGCCAATACCTATGGTGTTTCTTCTATTATACTAAAATCAATTGCAAAAGCAGAATCCGGATTTAATCCGTCTGCCGTAAGCAGTGCAGGTGCCGTCGGTATCATGCAGTTAATGCCATCGACCGCTGCTGCTCTTGGCGTTTCTAATTCCTACGATGCCAGAGAAAATATCATGGGCGGTGCAAAATATATCAGTCAGTTATTGTCCAACTATCAGGGAAATATCTCCCTTGCTCTCGCCGCTTACAATGCTGGCAGTGCAAATGTTGACAAATACGGCGGTATCCCGCCTTTTACTGAGACACAGAATTACGTTAAAAAGGTTCTCTCTTATATGGAAGAATTTGGTTCTGCTGTTTCTAATACGGTATTTTCCGTTTCAGACCAGCTTTCTTCTATTTTCAGTCTGACCGGAACTGCAAGAGATGAAGCAAATCAGATGCTCGCTGATTTCTTCTCCTCCAAAAATATCAGTAAAGATGCACTCGATATCTTAACTGCTATTTTAAAATTAAAAAATATGATATCTGGTCAGACAACATCAACAGATGTCTCTTCTGCTTTACAGAATACGGATACTACATCATCTGCTGTAGGAAGTACCTCTGAAACCCCATCCGACCGCACTGCAGTCCTTACTTCCATAAATTCTGATTCTGAAACAATTGAAGATATCACAAAAGACATCCCTGTACGCGTGATTCCTTCTGCAGAAACAGATACGGACGAAGATACTGATACTGAAACAAACACAGATATTGATGCAGTTGTCAGCTCAGATACTAATGACGATGTCAGTACAGACACTGACAGTGAATCTTAAATATCCTGTTGCCTGCGGATTGCCCGCAGGCAATTTTTATGTCGATCCTATGGATCTCAAAACTTCTGTCTGATCCGTAACTGTTTCATACTTTCCTATATCGTTATGATAATTCTTCAATCTGTCCCTCTAAGTAGTGATTAAATTCTTTCATAAACTGATACACCGTCTTTACATCCTCTGTAGAATAATGGGACAAAAACTCCATATCCCTTTTTTCCCAGCGTTTGTGACGTTTTGCATGTTCCTCAAACAACATTTTTCCTAGATCCGTCAGTTTAAAATAGACTTCTTTTTTGTTCGATTCCAAAGTGTATTTTTCAATCAGACCTTTCGCTAACAGCTTCTTTGTCATTTTGCTGATCGCGCCTCTTGTCATCCCCATATTTTCTGCGATCTTGGTAACATTTGGTAACTCTAATCTTCCAATATAGTCAATACAGTGCGTCTCGGAATAGCCATATTCATCGAGACATTTCCCCTCGGTCAGCTTCGAGAGCATGTCCTGCCGCTCTAACATCAGCGCAAGCTCTTTTAACAGAAGCTCCTGCTCTTTCATACATCCACTCCCTTACATAAAAGCAAATATTGTTTCCTTGTCAACAATTACTTCTGTTTTAATATAGCGCAAGTTTGTTTCCTTGTCAACAATATATGACAAAGATTCTGGGGAAAAAACAGAGGCGTCAAGATTTTTGTCTCTTGATGCCTCTGATGTTTTTACTGCTTACGCGTCAAAGTGAAATCCTGCCAGTAAAGAGCCTAGGCTGGTGCCTGTGGATTCTGTATCGGTATATTTTTCTAATTCTTCCTCTGCAACACCTTCGGTATCAACCATCTCTTCCTGCAGTGCTTTCATGCTGAGGCTGATCTTATTATCGTTGGTATTGACAACTTTTACTTTTACCTTCTGTCCCTCTTTTAACACTTCGGACGGCTTTTTGATACGGCGCTCACAGATCTGTGAAATATGTACCAGACCACTCAGTCCGTTTCCAAGGTTTATGAATGCACCATATGGCATCAGTGACTCAACAGTTCCTTCCATGACAGTGCCAGGCACGATCATGGAGATCTTGTGGTTACGTTCTTCGGCTTCTGCCTCTCTTGCTACTGCCTTGCCGGATAAAACAAGTTTTTCTTTTTCTGCATCCACAGTGATCACGCGTACCTCGATCTCTTTTCCGATCCACGCATCGGTATCTTCCACATAATCAAGTGTGATCTGCGATGCCGGGATAAATGCACGGATACCTTCCAGATAAGTAACAACACCGCTCGGTACGCTCTCTTGGATGCGCACTTTTACTGTCGTCTCACCTTCCATCATCTGTTTTAATTTATCCCATGCGAGTATATCGTTTGCTTCTTTCTTTGAAAGTACGATATTGCCTGCACCATCGTCTTTCTGTACCACTGTTGCCTCGATCACATCACCTTTATGTACCTGCTCTAGCACATTAAAATCAGGATCATTGCTTAAATCTGCAACTTTGATGATACCCTGCGCATAATATTTTAAATCCAGTGTTACTTCCTCTTCATTTACATCAATGACAGTACCGGAAATGATGTCTCCCTCGTTGATCCTGCGGAAAGAGGCTTCCAGTTCGTCTTTGTAGTCGTCCATTGTTTCCATTGTGTGATCCTCCCATTTGTTAATTGTAATACCTGTAAAACTCACCCACTTTTTCTGAAATTGCGAGAGACTGACACATGAAACGAAGGCACGCTTCCGCTGCGTGTCGCTCGCAACGGATACTAAGTGACCAAAATACGGTCACTTAGTACCGGCGGCTCCCCAGCACCTTCTTATTCATTTGTCAATCTCTCACAATAGCTCCACATTTTAACGAGTTTTGCAGATATCTATATTTTCTAAATGGTATTATAACATATCAGTCCCTAAAACAAAATGACAACTTTGAAGAGGTCACCGTCGACCTCAACGTGAAACTCACCGCCCTGCGCCTCAGTAAAACTTTTTGCGATCGCAAGTCCCAGTCCGGAACCTTCGGTATTTCTCGAACTGTCGCCGCGCACAAAACGCTCTGTGATCTCATCACCACTGATATGTATTTCCTCAGCAGACATATTTTTCAAAATAATCTCCACAAGGGATGCTTTCTTTCGCACCTCTAAATAAACCCTGCTGCCCTGCATTGCATATTTGACCACATTGACAAAGAGATTTTCAAAAATGCGGTAGGTTTTCTGGTTATCAAGCATTAACAGTACTTTCTCTTCCGGCACATTCCACTTAAGTTCGAGTCCCCGCTCTTTCATCTTATCCACATGTTCAATACTTACCTGTTTGATCAGGTTTACAACATCAAGTTCCATCTTATTAAGTACGATATTATTGCTGTTTGCCTTGCTGACTTCAAAAAGATCTTCGATCAGCACCTTAAGGCGCAGTGATTTACGCTCTAAAGTATCAATGTAAGAACGCCTTTCTTCCTCCGTGATGTCTTCTTTTTTCAGCAGTTCAATGTATGTCGTGATGGCAGTGAGCGGTGTTTTTAAGTCATGTGAAACATTTGTGATCAGTTCTGTTTTCATACGCTGGCTCTTTACCTCTTCCTCCACTGCTTTTTTCATACCGGTCTGGATCTGCGCAAGTTCGTCCCGGAACGGATTAAATATGCCAAAATCCCCCTGAATCTCCTGATCAAGATTACCTTCTGCGATCGTCTGCATGGCATCTAACATCGCATGATAATCTTTATTGATCTGCTCATAATGTTTCTTTATAATAAAAAACAGGACGATCGAATAGACAACTAATGCACCGATCCCAAAGAACCAGAACAAGGAACAGGCTGCAAGCACTGCAAAGTTTATAACGACAACTTTTAAGATCAGTTTTGTCGTTTCCTCACTGAAATCAATGTGTGTGATCTCCCCGGAGAGTGTGTTCCACCACTGTCTGATCCGGTTGCCTGTCTTTTTAAACTGTTTTTTTATCCATGGGAAGATCTGATAGACCAGACTGTATCTTTTAACATATTCCCATAGTCCGACTGAAAATACCGGTCTCAGCAGATATGCGGCTGCAAACCACATTGCATAGATCAGCCACAAAGTTCCAACTACAGTAAGTACGCTGATCACAACATCATAAACCTGTCCACCCATCAGTTCATCTGCCGCATCCGAAAATGAATCAAATCCATATGACCAGATAAGTTCCATAAAGTAATTCTGCAGACACAGTCCGCAGATCACACCTGTGACTCCAAGTTCTGCCGCGTAAGCATGTACCTTTCCATCATTTAAGATATTGCCTCCGGCTTTTTTCCCTGTCATAAAAAACATAAATGCGATCACCGCTACAACAGATGCGCCATACAATGGAAGTGCCCCATTAATTTTATAGGCGGACAGCTTTTCAAAATAATCTTCTTCCTCATCACTGCCAGAATCATAAAGAATATTTTCAGATGCTTTCTCTTTGGAAATACCGATCACAAACTCTATATTTTCCGGTCCTTTGAGCACGGGCATGTCTGTTGGATTAAAATACTCTTCCAGATTAGTTTTTAACAGTTCACTGCGTTCCTGTGCCCCTAAGGATTTTACTAAAAGATCGCCGCTATTTTCCCTGTCTGACAGCAGAGGAATTACTTCCATCGCCCCGACTTCATTAAATTTTACCGCAAACAATTCGCTGTAATATTGTGCCAGTTGTTCACTGACATCCTTTTCCTCTCCACCGAGTACGCTCTCTAAATTCTGCGTTGTATTTTTCAGTTTACTTCCATCTTCGGATTCCATGACGCAATAATCAATCTGGGAACGGATTTTTTCAAACTGACTGCTCCATTCATCCATCACCGACAATACTTCATCATTGGTTACCTGCTCTAATTGTTCCTGTGACTCCCACCTGTCGGTTTCATCCGCTTTTGCATAAGATGCGATATAAAGATCTGTTGCTGACATCTCCGTCTCACTCTTCTGATTCTGATATTCCAGATCGAGCAGATAAAATCCCTCATACAGATTTTTCAGAAACTGTATCCGAATCTGCGTATCACTGTCTGCACCTGTTTTTGCTGCTTCTGTCTTTTGCATCCAGTCTTTGCTTCTGCGATTGATTCCCGGATAGCATAAAAAATTGATAACTGCTAAAACAAGAAGAAACCCTGCTGTTATCACAATCCCCGCCTTACGGCTGTTTTTCCATTTTATATCCAACGCCCCACACCACCTTTAAATATTTTGGTTCTCTCGGATTGATCTCGATCTTATCCCTGATATTTCTCACATGCACCATAATCGTATCCGTATTGATCGCTTTTTCATTCCAGACACGCTCGTAAATCTCGTCCGCCGAATAAACTCTTCCCGGATTTTTCATCAGAAGTGCTAAGATCTTAAACTCAATCGGTGTCATTTTTACCGGTTTTCCATCCACAAATACTTCTACCGTATCTTCATTCAGCTCAATTCCGCCAATGCTATGTATCCTGTCATTTTCCTTTTTCTCCTGACTTTTGTTGTTAAACTTTGTATAACGCCGGAGCTGGGAATTGACGCGCGCCATCAATTCTAACGGCGTAAATGGTTTTGTCACATAATCGTCCGCTCCGATGTTCAGCCCAATCACTTTATCTGTCTCCTCTGATTTCGCCGAAAGCATAATTACAGGAAAATCATGATGTTCCCTGAGTTTTAATGTCATTGTTACCCCATCCATACGCGGCATCATGATATCAACGATCGCAAGATGTATCTCCTTACTCTCAATAATCTCTAAACCTTCTATACCATCTGCCGCCTTATAAACGTTATAATTCTGGCTTTTTAAAAATATCTCGATTCCATCACGGATCTCTTTGTCATCTTCTACGATTAAAATATTGTACTGTTCCATTATTTTTGTCTGTGTGAAAGATTTTCACACTTCTCCCCTTTTCTTTCTGTGCCGCTGATATTCCTTTTTGCCACACTTCCTATCAGTATATCATTTACCATAACAAAATGAAACAAATCCTGTGTTATTCCCGGCACAACTGATATCTTCCTGCTCTTACCCTCCTTTGAGTATTATCATACCTTCCGAATACAAAGAACACCCTCACAAAAAAATAAAGATTTTCGAAAGATTCTCTTTATATTTTCCTTATTTCTGCAAAATTCTCTTTTTTTCTCTATATTTTTGTCCCTATTTACATTTGTGTGTCTGATGTATCAACAGTATAATGATACATTTCACGAATTGCGTATGCAATTAGAAAATCAAGTAGTCCAAATTCCATAAAATGAAATTTTAGGGCAAATTACAGACATTGGCTTGGCTGTAGTATTTTTAAACAACGTGTGTTAGACTACTGTTATACAAATCGAAATTTATAAAGGAGAATATTGATGAAATTATTTTTATGTTCGCACTTTTCAAGTGTAGGAAGTCTGATAAAGGAAGAAATTGA
>OGDP01000462.1_pt1 | contig 37695 bp, 40 predicted proteins | sample 1570441 | NCBI WGS metagenome assembly OGDP01 (sample SAMEA2581961, study PRJEB24529) | metagenome | biome: Human gut stool | place: China | collected 2011
GCGCGAGCGTGGTGTCACAGCCGGTGCCCATGTCGGCCGCCGCGATGCGCAGCGTATAGAAGCCGAAGTCGTTGAGCGTCAGCGCCGCCGAGCCGACGTCCACATTCGTGATGCCCGAGCCCTGCATCGCCATGCCCATGCCGACCGCGCGGACCTTGCCGCCTCCCATGTCGCGCACCGGATATTTATTATCCCAGTCGATCATCTCGCGCACGCGGGCAAGGCAGCGGTCGAGCGCACAGCTCGTGTTGACCTGACCGTAGTAGGCCGGCATGACGTCGCCCTCCTTGACGATGTTCTTCTCGCGGATGTCGAACGGGTCCATGCCGAGCTTCGCGGCCAGCTCGTTCACCGCGCTCTCGACCGCGAAAAGGCCCTGCGTTGCGCCGTAGCCGCGGTACGCGCCGGCCGACATGATGTTGGTATAAACGACGTCGCTCGTGAAGCGGAACGCCTCCGCCTTGCCGTAAAGCGGAATGGACTTGTGGCCGGACAGGCCGACCGTGCTCGCCGTAAGCGCCCGTGTTCGAGAGCGTATACAGGTCGATGCCGCGCACGATGCCGTCCTTGGTCGCGCCGAGGCGGACGTGCATCTGCATCTCATGGCGCGGCGAGGACGCGGTCTGGCTCTCGACGCGGCTGAAAATGATCTTGGAGGGCTTTTTCGTCATCCACGTGACGAACGCCGGGTAAACCGCGCTGACAGCGGTCTGCTTTGCGCCGAAACCGCCGCCGATACGCGGCTTGGTCACACGGATCATGCTCTTCGGGATATGCAGCGCGTTCGCGATAATGCGGCGCGTGTGGAACACGATCTGGGTCGAGCTTAATACGTTCAGTCGGCCGTAGGGGTCGATGCTGCAATAGGTGCGGAAGGTTTCCATCATGGCCTGCTGGCAGGCGCGGGTGTGGTACACGTGGTCGATTACGATGTCGCAGTCCGCGAGCACCGCGTCGATGTCGCCGTTGCCGCACTCATCGTGCGCGCACAGGTTGCGCTTATTATCTGCGCCGACCGGCGACAGGCTCTCCCAGTTATCCTCGGGATGGACGAGGATGGGGTTGTCCTTGGCCTTGGTGAAGTCGAGCAGCGGCTCAAGCACCTTGTACTTGACCTTGATGAGGCGCATCGCCTTTTCCACGCACTTCTCGTCCTCGCCCGCAACAATGGCAACGACGTCGCCGACAAAGCGCACATGGCGGTCGATGACCAGACGGTCATAGGGACTCGCCTCGGGATAGGTCTGACCGGCCTGCGTATAGCGGCGGCCGTCCTGCGGCACATCCTCCCATGTGAAAATGCGCTCCATGCCGGGCACCTTCATGGCGGCGGCGGTGTTGATGCTCTCAACGATGGCGTTCGCGTGGGGCGAGCGCAGGAGCCCCACGTACAGGCAGTTTTCCGGTATCACGTCGTCCATGTAGACCGGCTGACCGGTGACGAGCTGCATCGCGTCCTTTTTGCGAAGCGGTTTGTTTACGACCTTCATGCCCTGCCCTCCTCTTTCTGCTTTTTCCATGCGAGAAACGCCTGAATGCCGCGCAGCTGACCCTCGTAGCCGGTGCAGCGGCACAGATTTCCGGCGAGGTATTCCTTGATTTCGTCCTCGCTCGGGTACTCCTTCTCGCGGAAGAGCGCGAGCGCGTTCATGATGAAGCCGGGGTTGCAGAAGCCGCACTGCTCCGCGCCCTGGTCGGCGATAAACGCACCGAACTCCGCCGCCTCGTCCTGAAGGCCCTCCAGAGTCGTGATGCTGTGGCCATCCGCGCGGGCGACCAGCATCGAGCAGGACAGGATGGGCGTGCCGTCCATGAATACCGTGCAGAGGCCGCAGTTCGCGGTCTCGCAGCCGCGCTTGACGCTCTTGCAGCCGTGGGCGCGCACGAAGTCGATGAGCAGCGTATCCGGCGCAACATCATCGACGATTTTCTTTCCGTTTAAGTTTATCGTGATAAGCATAGTTCTCCCTTTACTCCGCCGTGGTTTCCAGTGCTTCCGCCGCGCGGCGGACGAGCGTGCCGACAAGTCTGCGGCGATAAGCCTCGCTGCCGCGCATATTCGAGCCAAGCTCGATTTCACTCTGCACCTGTGCCGCCATCTGCTCGGGCGTGCCCTTTTCCGGGGCAAACAGCCGGGCACGAGCCGGGCGCGAGCCGACAGCGAATCGGTAAACGTCCCCCTCGCGCACGGACGCGCAGGTAAGCGACGGCAGGTCGGTCTTTGTCGGGCGCACCGAGCGGTAGTCGAAGCGCACGCCCGCCTTTTTCGGCACGATAACGCGCACGAGAATGTCGCGGTCCTTCTTCATTTCGGCGTACTCGGAAAGCGGCAGAACGCCGCCCTTAAAGAGCTCGACCGACGCATCGAGCGCCAGGAACATCGTCAGCACATCGGAAAAGCCGAAGCGGCTGTACAGGCTGCCGCCGAGGGTCGCAAGATTGCGCAGCTGCACGCCGACGATGTGACGGACGCTTTCGCGCATCGCGCCGTTCGTGTACGCCGCAAGTCCCTCGTGGGTTTCGAGCGTGCGCAGCGTGGTCATTGCGCCGATGCGGAACTCGGTTTCGGTCTCCTCGACCGTGTCCAGACCCAGACCGGACAGGTCGATCGCCGTGCCGACGTTCAGCGTTTCCATCTTGAGCCAGATCATGCCGCCGATAACGCGGTTCGATTTTTTCTGGTTCAGCTCATACGCTTCTTCGAGCGACTGAACCCTTTTATATTCCCGTATCGTGATCATTTGTGTAATATCCTCTCTGCATCAGGGCGGCGGTGCGCCCAAGGTGTCTGTTCTATCTTTTATTTTACCATACTTTCTGGTATAATGTCGTTATCAATATGAATATACAACGAGTTTTTTTCTGTGCGGGAGGGAGAAATATGCATCCGGTCATCCGGGTATATCTGTATGACGAAAAAGGCGAGCGGTTTTTCGGGGACGGGCCGCTGCGGCTGCTGCATCTGGTCGAGCAGACGGGTTCGCTGCGCTCGGCGGCGCAGACGATGGGCATGGCGTACACCAAGGCGCTGCATCTGCTGCGGCACGCGGAGAGCGTGCTCGGCTTTGCGCTGACGCGGCGACAGATCGGCGGTCGGGGCGGCGGCGGCAGCGTCCTGACCGAGGAGGCGAAGGCGTTTATGGCGAAATACGAAAACTACCGGGAGGAATGCGTGCGTGCGGACAGAGAGCGCTTTGCGCGGCACTTTCCCGATGAAGTCTGAGACGGTCGGCGCGGTCATCATGGCCTCGGGACTGGCGCGGCGGTTCGGCTCGAACAAGCTGCTCGCGGATTTCGGCGGCGAGCCGATGCTGTGCCGGGTGCTCCGCGCGACCGAGGGCATTTCGCCGCGCATCGTCGTCACGCGCTCGGAAGATGTCCACAGGCTGTGCGTTTCTCTGGGCGTACCCGTGCTGCTGCACACCCTTCCCCACCGGAGCGACACCGTGCGTCTGGGTCTTGACGCCCTGCTGCGCGAAACTCCCGAGCTCTGCGGCTGTCTGTTTGCGCCGGGCGACCAGCCGCTGCTGCGCCGGGAAACGGTGGATGGGCTGTGCGGCACGTTTCTGGAAACGCCGGAAAAGGAGCGAACGATTTACCGTCTGGCCCGGAAGGAAGCCGGTGCGCCCGCCGTCCCCGGCAGTCCCGTGCTGTTCGGGCGCTCGTATTTTGACGCGCTGCTGCCCGAGGGCAAGGGCGGCGGCGTGGTGGTGCGGCGGCACCCGGAGAGCGTGCACCTGTTTGCTGCCGCGCATCCGGCGGAAACCGAGGACGCCGACACGCCGGAGGCGCTGGAAAGGCTGCTGAGCATTTACTTCACTCTTGGAGTGTGAAAAAGGGCATTCGCCCATCTATGGGCGAAAAATCCTGCCCTTCGAGGGGGTATTTCTGTACCGATTGCACAAAATCCTTGAGATAGGTTCAGCTGCATTTACAAATTGTTTGCCTTTTGTTATAATTTACTTGCATATCATGGCGTTTCGCCTGTTTCGGCAGAGGAAACGCCCCAAAAAGAGAAATAATTTTAAGGAGTGTGGGTATGCAGAAGACAACTATTTCTATGGATGCGGCGCATGATTTCTACGCCAAAATGCCGCTGGCCCGGGCCATTCCGCTCGGACTTCAGCACGTTTTCGCCATGTTTGTCGGCAACCTGACGCCGCTGCTCATTATCATGGGCGCGTGCGGCATCGCAGGCGGCGAGTTCGCGGATCTTCAGGTCAGCGTGCTTCAGAACGCGATGTTTGTCGCAGGTGTGGTAACGCTCGTCCAGCTGTTCTCCATCGGACCCATCGGCGGCAAGGTTCCGATCATCATGGGCACCAGCTCGGGCTTCATCGGCGTATTCAACAGCGTTGCGGCGACCATGGGCGGCGGCGTTATCGCTTACGGCGCTATCATGGGCGCGTCCATCCTCGGCGGTCTGTTTGAAACCGTTCTCGGCTTCTTCCTCAAGCCGCTGCGCCGGTTCTTCCCCTCGGTCGTCACCGGTACGGTCGTTCTGAGCATCGGTCTGTCGCTCATTTCGGTCGGCATCAACTCCTTCGGCGGCGGCAACTCCGCGAAGGACTTCGGCTCGATGGAAAATCTGCTGCTCGCACTTTTCGTTCTCGTGGTCATCCTCGTGGTCAAACACGGCTGCTCGGGTTTCCTCGGCTCGTCTGCGATTTTCGTCGGCATTATCGCCGGCTACATCGCGGCCATCATCATGGGCATGGTTCTCCCGACGACTGCGGTCGATGCGGACGGCGTGGAGTTCACCAAGGCATGGGTGCTCAACTGGGACAAGGTGGCACAGGCTTCCTGGTTTGCCATCCCCAAGCTGGTCCCGGTCAAGATCGTGTTTGATATGCGTGCCATCCTGCCGGTGCTGATCATGTTCATTGTCACCGCCGTGGAAACGGTGGGCGATATCTCTGGCGTTATGGAGGGCGGCATGAGCCGTGAGCCCTCTGACAAGGAGCTGTCCGGCGGTGTCATCTGCGACGGCCTCGGCTCCACCTTTGCGGCACTGTTCGGCGTGCTGCCCAATACCTCTTTCAGCCAGAATGTGGGTCTGGTGGCCATGACCAAGGTGGTCAACCGCATGGCCCTGGCCTCCGGTGCCGTGTTCCTGATCCTGTGCGGCCTGATCCCCAAGCTGGGCGCCCTGATCTCCATCATGCCGCAGGCCGTTCTGGGCGGCGCAGCCGTGATGATGTTCTCTTCCATCGTGGTCAGCGGCATCCAGCTGATCACCAAGGAAAAGATGACCCCGCGCCAGCTGACCATCGTGTCGGTGGCGCTGGGCGTGGGCTACGGCATGGGTGCCAACAGCGGCATCCTGGCCAATACGCCCCATGCATTCCAGCTGATCTGCGGTGAGTCCGGTATCGTTCCGGCTGCCTTCGTAGCCATCCTGCTGAACGTCCTGCTGCCCAAGAACGATCAGGCAGAGTAAATCTTATCCCTTTTCCTGGACAAGCGCTTCCAGCTGCGCCAGTGCGGCGGGCGTATCGGTGTCGGCCAGCTCTTCCGGCTGTGCGATACAGGCGGTATGCACCAGCGTCGGGTACTTGTGCAGCAGGACGCTGCCGCCCTTGCCCTCCGGCAGGGTGAGCAGCTCCGGGAAAAAGCCGTTGCTGAACAGAACGGGGCTTCCCACAAGGGGGTCCGGGCCGTTTCCGGCCGGGGCACCCAGACGGAAGATCACCCGTTCTGTTTCTTTTTGCGTCTGCGCAAAGGCCGTCAGCAGCTGGTCCACTGTAGCCCGGCGCAGCAGTGGCTGATCACCGGGCAGAAACATGCACCCGGTCAGTTCCGGATGCTGTGCCAGCAGCGCCGAAAGTCCCAGCCGCACGGTATCGTTCCGGCCGGGCAGTGCATGCAGGAGCACCGGCACCCCCTGTGCTTTGCACAGCGCCTGCACCTGCGCCGAGCGGGTCACCACGATGCGTGCCGACAGCTGCGGCGTGTCGGTGGCTGCAAAGGCCCGGCACAGCAGGGGCTGACCGTCAAACTGCGCCAGAAGCTTGTTGGAGCCAAAGCGGGTACTCAGACCAGAGGCCATGAGCACACACCCCGTAGAAGCATGCATTTGCATAAAAAAGACCTGCGCTTTCCGATGGGATTTTTTCCATTATAGCGCAATTGCCGATTGAAACGCAATCTGTGTCTGTGTTAAAATAGAAACAGCAAGGATAAAAAGAGAGGGACCTGCACATGATGACGATCCGAGAATACAAACGGGCCGAAAGTCTGGAAGAAGCCTGGCAGCTCAACCAGAAAAAGGCCAACCGCATCCTGGGCGGCATGATCTGGCTCAAGATGGAGACCATCAATGTCGGCACAGCCATCGACCTGTCCGGCCTGGGGCTGGACACGATCGAGGAAACGGATGCGGGCTTTTCCATTGGGGCGATGGTCACCCTGCGCCAGCTGGAGACCCACCCCGGACTGGAAGCCTTTACCCACGGAGCCGTCCGGGAAGCGCTGCGCCACATCGTGGGCGTGCAGCTGCGCAACCTGGCCACCGTCGGCGGCAGCATCTACAGCCGGTTTGGCTTTTCGGATGTGCTGACCCTGTTCCTGGCCATGGACTGCTCGGTGGAGCTGTATAAGGGCGGCATTGTGCCGCTGCGGGAGTATGCCGAGCGTCCCTACGACCGGGACATCGTGGTGCGTCTGCTGGTCCGGAAAGAAGCGGCCGATTACTGCTACCAGTCGGTGCGCAACAGCCAGACCGACATTCCGGTGCTCACCTGTGCCGCTGCCCGGCTGCAGGATGGCAGCTACCGGTTTGCGGTGGGTGCCCGCCCGCTCAAGGCTGTGCTGTATGAAGAACCGGCAGCTCCGGCGCAGCAGCTGGCCGAAACCATCCAACAACAGGTGGTCACCGGTTCCAACATGCGCGGCAGCGCCGAATACCGCCGCCACCTGACTGGTGTGCTGGTGCGGCGTGCAGCCGAAGAACTGGAAAACCGCGTCGGACAGGAGGAAACCTAAATGCAGATCAATCTGATGCTGAACGGAGTGCGCGTCTCGGACGATGTGGCTCCCGATACGCTGCTCATCGACTTTGTGCGCAGACATGGATGCCTGAGCGTCAAACGCGGCTGCGAAACTTCCAACTGCGGCTTGTGCACGGTCTTTCTGGATGACAAGCCGGTGCTGTCCTGTTCTGTGCTGGCCGCCCGCGCCGACGGTCACAAGGTGACCACGCTGGAGGGCCTGCAGGAAGAAGCTGCCGAATTCGGTGCCTTCATCGCCGATCAGGGCGCAGAGCAGTGCGGCTTCTGCAACCCGGGCTTTATCATGAATGCTCTGGCGCTGTTCCGGGAAAATCCATACCCGTCGGCCGAAGAAATCAAAGAATATCTTTCCGGCAATCTCTGCCGCTGCTCCGGCTATGAAGGCCAGCTGCGGGGCATCCTGAACTTTCTGGCCTGGAAAAAGCAGAAGGAGGCGGCAGAATGAACGTCATCAACAAACCCTACCGCAAAAAAGACGCCATGCAGCTGGTCACCGGTCAGCCTGTATACATGGATGATGTGATCCCCCAGGACTGCCTCATCGTAAAGCTGCTGAGGTCGCCCCACCCCAATGCCATGGTCCAGGCTATCCACACCGATGTGGCCAAGAAGGTGCCTGGCATTGAAGCCATCTTCACTTGGGAGGATGTCCCGCAGGATGCGCCCCGCTACACCCAGGCAGGCCAGACCTTCCCGGAGGCAAGCCCCCGTGACCGGCTGATCATCGACCGCCACGTCCGTTTTGTGGGGGACGTGGTGGCTATCGTGGCCGGTAAGGACGAAAAATGCGTGGACAAGGCTCTCAAGCTCATCAAGGTGGACTATGAGGTGCTGGAACCGGTGCTGGACTTCCACACCGCCAAGGACAACCCGGTTCTGGTGCACCCGGAGGACAACTGGGAGGCCCTGAGCCCGGTAGGGGCCGACAACAAGCGCAACCTGTGTGCCCACGATGAGTGCGGCTCCGGAGACATCGACGCAGTGCTGGCGGGGTGCGATGTGGTGATCGACCATGTTTACCACACCAAGGCCTGCCAGCAGGCCATGATGGAAACCTTCCGCACCTATTGTTCCATTGACACTTATGGGCGGCTGAACGTGCTCAGCTCCACCCAGATCGTGTTCCATGCGCGGCGCAACATCGCCAATGCCCTGCACATCCCCAAATCCATGGTGCGTGTTTCCAAGCCCCGCATCGGCGGCGGCTTTGGTGCCAAGCAGACAGCGGTCAGCGAGGTATACCCCGCCTTTGTGACCTGGAAAACCAAAAAGCCCTCCAAGATCATTTTCAGCCGGGTGGAAAGCCAGACGGCCTCCTCTCCGCGTCACGAAATGGAGATGCATGTCCGGCTGGGTGCCACGAAGGACGGCATCGTGAAGGGCATCGACCTGTACACGCTGTCCAACACCGGTGCCTATGGCGAGCACGGCCCCACGACCGTGGGCCTGTCCGGCCACAAATCCATCCCGCTGTACGGCAAGGCCGAAGCGTTCCGCTTTGTTAGCGATGTGGTGTATACCAACCACATGTCTGCCGGTGCCTACCGCGGCTACGGTGCGACCCAGGGCCTGTTTGCTGTGGAATCTGCCGTGAACGAGCTGGCCCACAAGCTGAACATGGACCCCTTTGCCCTGCGCCTGAAGAACACGGTGCAGGAGGGCGATGTGATGCCTGCCTACTACGGTGCCGTGAACACCAGCTGTGCGCTGGACCGCTGTCTTGTCAAGGTGCGGGAGATGATCGACTGGGAGCACAAATACCCGGCCCGTAATCTGGGCAACGGCAAGGTGCGCGCCGTCGGCATGGGCATGGCCATGCAGGGATCCGGTATTTCCGGCATGGACGTGGGCAGTGCGACCCTCAAGCTGAACGATGATGGATTCTACTCGCTGATCATCGGTGCAGCGGATATGGGCACCGGCTGTGACACCACGCTGGCGCAGATCGCCGCCGAAGTGCTGGACTGCCCGCTGGACAACATTGCGGTATTTGGTGCCGACACCGATACCTCTCCCTATGACTCCGGTTCCTATGCATCCAGTACCACCTACGTTACCGGCAAGGCCACTGAGAAGTGTGCCATGAAGCTGCGGGAACAGATCTGCAAGCTGGGTGCCGAGCTGCTGGGCTGCCCGGCAGATGCTGTGGAGTTTGACGGCAAAGAAGTGTTTGAAAGCGCCGCCCCGGAAACGAAAAAGACCCTGTCCGAGATCGCCTATGCGTCTCAGTTCGGCCATATGGTCCCGCTGGAAGCCACCGAGACCCACACTTCGCCCCTGTCGCCGCCGCCCTTTATGGTGGGTGCTGCCGAGGTGGAAGTGGATACCGAGACCGGCGAGGTGAAGGTGCTGGAGTTTGACGCCTGCGTGGACTGCGGTACGCCCATCAACCCCAACCTGACCCGTGTGCAGGCGGAAGGCGGCATCCTGCAGGGCATCGGTATGACGCTGACCGAGAATGTTACCTATGACCGGAAGGGCTGCCCGGAAGAGAACTCGCTGTTCCAGTACAAGATCCCCACCCGCATCGACATCGGAAAAATCAACGTGGAGTTTGAGAACAGCTACGAGCCAAACGGCCCGTTTGGTGCAAAATCCATCGGTGAGGTGGTCATCAACACGCCGCTGCCGGCCATTTCAGACGCCATTTACAACGCCATCGGCACCCGTTTCTATGAGCTGCCCATTACTCCGGAGCAGATTGCCATGGCCGCCGCTGAAAACCACAAATGATCGGGGAACAGCAGTTTCCGTTTCTGGCGGAAAAAGGCCATGTGGTCTCGCTGGTGGGCGGCGGCGGAAAAACAACGCTGCTGTATGCCATGGCCAGCCATTGCGCGCAGAAAGGTTGGCGGGTGCTGGTGTCCACTACCACCCACATCCTGCGCCCGGAAAACGGACTCTGGGCAAAGACTGACGCCGAAATACAGGAACTCTGGGCCCGCGGCTCTTATGCCGTGGTGGGCTCTCCGGCTCCCAAGGGTAAGTTGACCGCACCGCCGGAAGCAGACCTTGCCCACTGGATGGCACAGGCAGACGCCGTGTTTCTGGAAGCCGACGGTGCAAAGCATTTCCCGTGCAAAGCCCCGGCGGAGCAGGAACCTGTTCTGCTGCCGCAAAGCGACATCGTACTGGCGGTGGCCGGGCTTTCCGCACTGGGCCGCCCTTTGAAAGAATGCTGCTTCCGGTTGGAACAAGCCTGCATGCTGCTGGGCGTTTCGCCGGAGGCCTGCCTGACCCCGGAACTTCTGGCTCAACTGCTGGCAAGTGAGCAGGGCGGCCGGAAACGAGTGGGCAGCAGGGCCTTTTATGCGGTGCTCAATCAGGCAGATACGCCGCAGCGCCAACTGCTCGGGAAGCAGACGCTCTGTGTTCTGCAGGAATGTTATCGTGTGAACGGCGTTCTGACACAATTTGAAGAGGGAGAACGTGCATGAGCAAGGATGAAAAAATCGTATTCTGTACCGGGGGCGGCTGCACGGCAAAGCTGGGTGCCGGTGTACTGAGCCGCATTCTGGAAAAGCTGCCCCACGGCGAAAAGGACCCGAATCTGCTGGTGGGGTATGACAGCCGGGATGATGCCGCCGTCTACCGCGTTACAGAAGATCTGGCCCTGGTGCAGACGGTGGACTTTTTCCCACCCATGGTGGATGACCCCTATACCTTCGGGCAGATCGCAGCGGCCAACGCCCTGAGCGACGTGTATGCCATGGGTGGCGAGGTGAAAACTGCCCTCAATCTGGTGTGTTTCCCGGAAAATATGGACCTGAATGTTTTGGGCGAGATCCTGCGCGGCGGAGCCGAAAAGGTAGCCGAGGCCGGAGGCATTCTGGCCGGGGGCCATTCCATTGCAGACACAGGCGTCAAATACGGCCTGTCGGTGACCGGCCTTGTGGACCCGCAGCATCTGTACGCAAACGATGCCGGCCAGCCGGGAGACAAGCTGCTGCTGACCAAAGCGCTGGGTGTGGGACTGCTGTGCACCGCAAACCGTGTGGGCGAGGCGGCCCCGGAACACATGGCAGCCGCCATTCATTCCATGACAACCTTGAACAAGACCGCTGCGGAGATCAGCCGCCGGTATACTGTGCACGCGGCCACCGATGTGACCGGCTTCAGTTTTCTGGGGCATCTGCACGAGATGATGGGCGGGAGGCTTTCCTGCAAGATCAACGCCCGCGCCGTGCCGGTGCTGCCGGGCGCGGAAAAGGCGGCAGATGACTTCCTGTACACCGCCGCCGGGCAGCGCAACCGCAATCATACCGGGCCTTTTGTCCGGTTTGAGGGCGTTCCGTTTGCCATGGAAGAAGTCTTGTTCGACCCTCAGACATCCGGCGGTCTGCTGCTGGCAGTGGACCCGGCGGAGGCCAGCGCGCTGGAGAAGGAACTGCAATCCGCTGGCCTGCCCGCGAAGATCGTGGGCGAGATCGTTCCCCGAACCGAAACCGAGATCACAGTAACATACTGACCTACCGAAAGGAGAAACGATTATGACTCATGTTGACGCAAGAGGAGACGCCTGCCCGCTGCCGGTCGTCAAGGCCAAGCGCGCTATTTCGGAGCTGAAGGGTGCTGGTCAGGTGGAAATTCTGGTGGACAACGAGATCGCCGTGCAGAACCTGACCAAGATGGCCCAGCAAAAGGGTTATCAGTACAGCGCCGAAAAGCTGGCCGAACGGGAATACCGAGTGCTGTACACCATCGGGGAGGCCCCGGCGGCTGAAGAGACCCCGGCCGTCTGCATGCCGGACGCCCGCACGGATACTGTGGTGGCCATTGGCGCAAACACTATGGGTGCCGGGGCCGAGGAGCTGGGCAAGACCCTGCTCAAGGCGTTCGTGTTTGCCCTGACGCAGCAGGACAAGCTGCCCAAGACGGTTCTGTTCTATAACGGCGGTGCATCCCTGACCTGTGAGGGCTCTCCCATGCTGGAGGACCTCAAGACGCTGGAATCGGAAGGTGTGGAGATCATGACCTGCGGCACCTGCCTGAACTATTACGGCCTGACCGAGAAGCTGGCCGTAGGCAGCGTGACGAACATGTATGCCATCGTGGAAAAGCTGACCCATGCCGGGAACGTGGTCAAGCCGTGATCTATCTGGACAATGCTGCCACCACGCTGTACAAACCGCAGGAAGTGGACGCCGCCATTCTGGACGCCCTGCACACCGCAGGCAATCCCGGCCGCGGTGCCCATGAGCCGACCCTGCATGCTTCCCGGCTGGTGTATGCCGCACGGGAAGCGCTGGCAGAGCTTTTCCACGCGCCGGACCCTGCCTGCATTGCCTTTACGGCCAACGCCACCGGCGCGTTGAACACCGCCCTGTGCGGGCTGCTGGGGCCGGGGGATCATGTCATCACCACCGTGTGTGAGCACAATTCGGTCCTGCGGCCGCTGTACCGGCTGCGGACACAGGGGGTCCAGCTCAGCTTTGCCGGGGTAGACGCCAAAGGCCGCCTGCAATATGAAAAATGGGAAGAGCTTGTGCGCCCAAACACCAGAGCGCTGGTCGTGACCGGAGCGTCCAATGTGACCGGCAACGGCACCGATCTTGCAAAGGCTGCGGCCTTTGCGCACCGGCACGGCTTGCTGCTGATCGTGGATGCCGCGCAGACGGCCGGAGCCCAGTCCATCGACGTACAGGCACTGGGTGTGGATGTGCTGTGCTTCACCGGGCACAAGGCTTTACTGGGGCCGCAGGGCACCGGCGGGCTGTATGTGCGTCCGGGTGTGCAGATCGCGCCCCTTGTAGTGGGCGGCAGCGGCGTGCACAGCTATGACGAGCAGCATCCCGCCCAGATGCCCACCGCACTGGAAGCCGGCACCCTGAACGTGCACGGCCTTGCCGGGCTTTGCGCCGGAGTACAATGGCTTCTGACACAGGGCGTGGAAACGCTGGCCGCCTGCGAAGCTGCACTGGCTCGCTGTTTTTACGAAGAAGTATGCGGTATGCCGGGCGTGACTGTATACGGCGACATTGAGACCGCTCTGCGTGCGCCCATCGTCTCCCTGAATATCGGAGACGAGGACTCTGCCCGGGTGGCCGATATCCTGTGGGAGGACTACGGCATCTGTGTGCGGGCCGGAGCACATTGCGCCCCGCTGATGCACAAGGCGCTTGGCACGGTGGAACAGGGCGTGGTACGGTTCAGCTTTTCACACAGCAATACCATGGAAGAAGCTCTGCACGCTGCACAGGCCGTGCGGGAGCTGGCACAGGAGCTGTAAATGCGCACAAAAAAGACCTATATCGTGCTCTCCTTCCGCACAACGGTGGAAGCCATGGCCTGGGAGAAGCACTGCGCCACGGCACAGATCCCCGGGCGGCTGATCCCGCTCCCACGGGAGATCTCCGCCGGGTGCGGCCTTGCCTGGCGCATGACGCCGGAGGATTGGGAACACTGGAACAGCCTGCTGGACCCGGCGGCTTACGACGCGGTGTCGCAGGTGGAGCAATGACGAACAGGAGAACATTTTATGAGCGCATTGGTTGATGCCCTGCAGAAAGGGCAGGTCACCGGAGACGGTACCCTTGCGGCGGTGCTGGATGGACCGGAGGCCGGCAGCCGGATGCTGCTGCGCGGCGGGTGCCCGGTGTGGCAGACCCACAGCAGCGGCATATTGCAGCGCAGCCTTTCTCGTTTGCAGGAATGCACAGCCACCGGGTTTCTGGAGCTGGACGGCACGCGGGTGTTTGTGGAACGATTCGGTGCGGTGCCGCAGATCGTTGTCTGCGGCGGCGGCCATGTAGCGGTATCGGTGGTACGGCTGGCAAAACTGCTGGGCCTGCCAGTGCTTGCTATGGAGGACCGCACGGAATATGCGCAGGACCTGCGGGATGCCGGAGCGGACACGGTCCTCTGCTTACCGTTTGCGCAGGCACTGGAGCAGGTGCCCGGCGGGGCAGAGACCTACTTTGTGGTCGTGACCCGCGCCCATGCCTTTGATGTGGCCTGCCTGGAGCAGATCTTGCAGAAACCGGCGGCTTACGTTGGCATGATGGGCAGCCGGGGCCGGGCCGCACTGGTACGGCGACAGCTGCTGGAAGCTGGTGCGGATGCTGCACGGGTGGAAGCTGTGCAGGCCCCCATCGGACTTGCCATCGGGGCCAAAACAGCCGAAGAGATCGCGCTGTCCATTCTGGCGCAGATCGTGGAAGTGAAAAACGCCCGCCCTCAGACCGATGGCTTTGCTCCGGCGCTTCTGGCGGCGATGGAGCAGGCCGCACAGAACGGCCAGCCTGCAGTGCTGGCGACGATCATTGCACGGCACGGCTCCACCCCGCGGGAGGTCGGCTCCAAAATGCTGCTCCTGCCCGATGGCACGACTGTGGGCAGTGTGGGCGGCGGCATCATGGAATACCGTACTCGGCAGGCCGCTGCTGAAATGCTGGCCGGGCATACAGCATCGGTGCAGACGGTCACATTTTCGGCCGACGGCAAAAACGAAGATGCCGCGGTTGCGGCCTGCGGTGGTTCCATGGAGCTTCTGCTGGAAATCATTCCGGAAGGAGGATCCATCGAATGAAACAGGATGCCTTGATCCTGGTGCGCGGCGGCGGCGACCTTGCTACCGGCACCATCCATCGTCTGTGGTCCGCCGGGCTGCGGGTGCTTGTACTGGAAACCGCTCACCCGGCGGCTATCCGGCGGCAGGTGTCGCTCTGCGAAGCTGTGTACGAAGGTGAAACAACGGTAGAGGGCCTGAGGGCTGTTCGTATCGACACACTGGAACAGGCTCCGACCGTCTGGGCACAGAATGCGGTGCCCGTCCTCATCGACCCGGCAGGCAGCTGCGTGGCACAAGCAAAGCCGGATGTATTGGTGGATGCCATTCTGGCCAAGAAGAACCTTGGCACCACCCGTGATATGGCACCGCTGACCATCGCCCTTGGCCCCGGATTTACAGCCGGACAGGATGTGGATGTCGTGGTCGAGACGAAGCGCGGCCATCGGCTGGGCCGTATCATCCGGGAGGGCGCTGCCATCCCGAACACTGGTATTCCGGGTGTCATCGGCGGTTATGGCAAGGAGCGGGTCATCCATGCGCAGACGGAAGGCATCTTTCAGGATGTGCGAAAGATCGGTGACCTGGTGGAAGCAGGGGAGATCATCGCACAGATCCGGACGCCGGAAGGCAAATCCATCCCGGTCACCACACAGATCGGCGGCATCCTGCGCGGTCTGCTGCGCAGCGGCTATCCGGTCACTCCGGGGTTCAAGGTGGCTGATGTGGACCCCCGCCGGGAAGAGCTTTCCAACTGTTTCCTGATCTCGGATAAATCCCGCTGTATTGCGGGCAGTGTGCTGGAGCTTGTCTGCGCACAGCTGTGGAACTAACAACAAAAAGCGCCTCTGCTCCGGATGGAGTGACCATCCATGAAACAGAGGCGCTTGCTTTTTTATGGGATCAGTTGCGGTAGCAGCGGTCCTGGCCGACCAGCCAGTCCTCACACAGATGCTGGGCTTCCTCCAGGCTGCGGCTCTCGCAGTCAAAAAAGGCACCGTGCAGGGAACGGTAGGAGTAGTGAACGCGCGGAACACCGTTTGCGTCCTTGAATCGTTCGCAGCGTTCCTGTCCGGGCATCAGATAGCATTGTTCCATCGTTCATTTCTCCTTCAATCTTTTTGCTGCGGCGGCAGGGCACGCAACGCTTGCTATTGTATCACGCAGGAGAAAAGTTTGCTATTGCTGTTTTACCCAAAGATACATTTTGTTTTTCTATGCGGTTGTGGCACAAAAAGGCTTGACAAGGTTTATTCGTGCAGGGCACGCTCTTCTTCAAGGGATGCATTCATCCCATGGATGCGGCCCAGACCATAGGCCAGCAGAACACTGCACAGCAGATTTACAATGGAAAACGTCTGCCCGTCTAGGATATTGACAACACCGATGATCAGATTGGCAAGGCAGATCAGCCAGAGCGATTTACCGATGCGTGCAAGATGCGCAATGCGGGAATCTATGTCCGAAAACAGGTCAAACGACCCGAGCTCGGCTTTGCGGCGGAAATAGACCCAGTTCACACAGCCGCCGACATATTCTGCACCGGTTTCTTCCACAAAGCTGCGATAGTCCCGGTCTGCATTCATCTCCATGCGGATGATGTATTCGCCCGGCTCACAGCGCACGAAGGTGTACGAGCAAAACGCTGCATGCTCCAAAGCCCAGCCTTCCGCCGCCATTTCGTTGAGCCAGAGCTCTTCCTTCTTGAAATCCCATTCCAGATAGACTTTATGGATGGTTTTGCGCGTGTTCATGGTCATTCCTCCTTCAGGATGCTTTCGCCGTTTGCAACCAGCTGCTGCAGCCGGGCAAGCTCATGTCTCAGGACTGCTAGACCCTCTGTGGTCAGCTGATATTCTTTTTTGCGGCTCCCACTTTCCACGGGCAGCTGTCGGATCCAGCCTTTTTCGCACAGGGAGTTCAGTGCTCCATACAATGTCCCTGCGGCAAGGTGTACCCGCCCGCCGGAAAGCTGCTCGGTCTGCTGCATGATGCCGTATCCATGCTGCGGATGATAAAGAGAAAGCAGAATGTAATAGGTGGACTCGGTCAGGGCCATGGCTTCCATCGTTTCGATACCTCTCCGTTTCGATCGAAAGTCTTTATATCGTGTTCCGATATATCGTGATCATATTATATCGTGTGACGATATAGTTTGTCAAGTGCATTTTTGCAATATGGAAAAACGATGGAAGCAGGAAAAATATTTTGTGCAATTTTCATAGTTTTCTTCTGAGGATTTTGGTGGTACAATATAGCTATCGAAGTAGGCACATCAGGAGGAGCACATGGCAGAAAAGAACATTGAACTGGATAGTGTAGAGATCGCCGCGGCGGTCTTTGGCAACTGCGACCGGAACATCCGGCTGCTGGAAAACGAGTTCTCCGTTACGGCCGTCTGCCGGGGCACACAGCTCCGGCTCTCCGGCGAACCGGCCAACGTAGCGGCGGCCAGCCGCGCGGTGGAAGGCATGCTTCTTCTGATCGAGAACCATACCCCGCTGGAGGATCAGACTGTGCGCTACTGCATCAGCCTGGCCCATGACGGCGCTGAGAAACGGGTGCGGGAACTGACCGAGGATTTTGTAACGGTTACGGTCAAAGGGCGGCCCATCCGGCCCAAAACGCTGGGCCAGAAGGAATACCTGAATGCCATCCGGAACAATGCCATCACCTTTGGTGTTGGCCCGGCGGGCACCGGTAAGACCTACCTCGCCGTAGCTATGGCCGTAAAGGCCTTCAAGGCCAAGGAGGTGTCCCGCATCGTGCTGACCCGCCCGGCGGTAGAAGCAGGGGAGAAACTGGGTTTTCTGCCCGGTGATCTGCAGCAGAAGGTGGACCCGTATCTGCGCCCGCTGTATGACGGTCTGTTTGATATGCTGGGTGCTGAAACATATGAGCGTCTGGTGGAAAAACAGATCATTGAGGTGGCCCCGCTGGCCTATATGCGCGGCCGTACGCTGGACGACTCCTTCATCATTCTGGATGAGGCGCAGAACACCACGCCGGAGCAGATGAAAATGTTCCTGACCCGCATGGGCGTGGGTTCCAAGGTCGTTGTGACCGGCGATGTGACCCAGATCGACCTGCCGGAACGCACCCGCAGCGGCCTTGTGGATGCGCTGCATGTGCTGAAGCAGGTCAAGGGCATTGCCCAGTGCTATTTTACCGAAAAAGACGTTGTGCGCCATCGCCTTGTGCAGGAGATCATCAAGGCATACGATAGGGCTGCACATCCCGAAAAACAACCAAACCAGAAAGGAGAGGACTGATTCTATGTCCAATAAAGTTCTGATTACCAATTCCCAGAAGGCCGTCAAGGTTCCGTCCGGCCTCCGCATCCTGATCCGCCGCGCCTGCAACGCTGTGCTGGAGTTCGAGCACTTTGAGGCCCCGGCTGAGATCAGCGTGACCTTTGTGGACAACGCGGCCATTGCAGAGCTGAACAACCAGTACCGCAACAAGCCCATGCCCACCGACGTTTTGAGCTTCCCGCTGGGTGTGGATGGCAAATATGATGTGGACGAAAACAACGGCTGCAAAATGCTGGGCGATATCGTCATCAGCATGGAGCGTGCCCAGGAGCAGGCGACCCTCTACGGCCATCCGCTGCAGCGGGAAGTGGCATTTCTGACCGTGCATTCCATGCTGCATCTGCTGGGCTACGACCATGAGAACGGCGGCCTGGAAGCTATGCGGATGCGGGAAAAAGAAGAGGCCGTGCTGCTGCAGCTGGGCCTGCCCCGCACGGTGAGCTACACCGAATGATTTGCCTTTGATCCAACGTGCATTTCTGCACACAGCAAGACAGGAGTTTGATTTTGAGTAACACGACGCCCGTTCAGGGCCATTACGATACGTCGTCGGTTTTTGTGGCGGTCATCGGCCGCCCCAATGTGGGCAAATCCAGCCTGACCAACCTGCTGGTTGGCGAAAAGGTGGCCATTGTCACCTCCAAGCCGCAGACCACCCGTACCCGCATTACTGGTGTGATCACCCGCGGCCCGCTGCAGTATGTGCTGCTGGATACCCCCGGCGTACACAAAGCCCGCAACAAGCTGGGCAAGCGCATGGACAAAACCGCCAGCGATTCCATTGCCGACGTGGATGTTTCCATGATGCTGTTTGAGCCCTATGGTGCCCTGAATGAATCCGAGATGGTTCTGGTGGACATGCTGCGCAGCAGCGGCGGCCCGGCCATTGCCGTCATCAATAAGACAGACCTTGTCAAGGATGCCGCTGACCTGGAAGCCCGCAAAGAAGAGCTGAAGGCGCTGGGTGTATTCGATGACATCTACACGGTCAGCGTCCGCAACGAGGACGGCTGTGAAACGCTGTTCGATGCCTTGAGCCGCTACGCCGTAGAAGGCCCCCATTACTTTGATGATGATGCCTACACCGATATGCCGGAGAAGGAACTGGTGGCAGAGGTCATCCGTGAAAAGGCCCTGCTGTTCATGCGCGATGAGATCCCGCACGGCATCGCGGTGGTCGTGGAGCGCTTCAAGGAGCGCCCCGGCACCGATCTCATCGACATTGATGTGAACATTTACTGTGAGCGGGAAAGCCACAAGGGCATGGTCATCGGCAAGGGCGGCGCCATGCTGAAAAAGATCGCCAGTGCGGCCCGTGCCGACTGCGAAGAGTTTCTGGGCTGCCGTGTGAACCTGCAGTGCTGGGTCAAGGTGAAGTCGGACTGGCGGGATAACGAGTTCCTGCTGAACAATTTCGGTTTCAAGCAGAACAACGGCAACCGCTGAGACTTTCCAATGCAGGGCGGGTTTTCCTCGGATAACGCCACCGCCGCCAGAGAACACTGACGGCAGTGGCGCTGCCCGGAAAGGAGACCCGGCCAATGGATGTGCAAACAAGCTGGCAGGCCTTTGCCTGCACGGGAAACATTCTCCGTTATCTGGAGTACAAACAGACACAGATGCCGGACGAGCATCCGGCAGGAGACACGGATCATGGAGACCTTTGTAACACTGGGTCTGGTGTTGAAAGAGACCCGCTATAAAGAATCGGACCGGATCCTCACGATCCTGACCCCGGGGCTGGGGGTGATCTCGGCTTCGGCACAGAGCAGCCTGCGGCTGAAAAGCAAATTGTTCAGCGCGTGCGGGCTGTTTTGCTATTCGGAATTCACGCTGGTGCCTGGGCGCAACATGTATACTGTGCGCGAAGCGGCCGTCAAGAATGGCTTTCACGGCATTTCTTCCTCCATCGAGGGGATGAGTCTGGCCATGTATCTGGCCGAAATGGCTGCTGCGTTGACCCCCACCGGACAGGAAGCTGAGCGGGAACTGCGTCTGCTGCTGAACTGCCTGTACATGATCAGTGAGCACAAGGCGGACCTGCGGGCCATCAAGGCCGTTTTTGAGCTTCGCACCATGAGCGAGTGTGGCTTTCTGCCGCAGTTGGTGTGCTGCCGCGACTGCGGCACCTACGATGCAGGCGATGCCTTTTATCTGGATGTGCAGGAGGGCTATCTGCTCTGTGCTGATTGTGCGGCCAAGGCTGGGAAACGCTGCAATCTGGATCGCAATGCACTGTTTGCACTGCGGCACATCTGCCTTGTGGAGGACAAAAAAATATTTTCGTTCAAGATTTCTGTGGGCAGTCTGGAAAAGCTGGCAGCCGTAGCGGAGCAGTATGCGCTAACGCATCTGGACAAGCCGCTGAAGAGCTACGACTTTTTAAAAACGGTGCTGCCCTGAGCAAAAGGATATTATGGAAACAAGCTACTTAAAAACATTAGAACTGGATAAGATCATCGCCCGTGCTGCGGAGGGCTGTGTATGTAAGGAAGCAAAGGCGAAGCTCCTGGCACTTGAGCCGCAGTGTGACCCGGACGAGGTGCGCTATGCGCTGGAGCAGACGGATGCCATCAATACGCTGCTGATCAAGAACGGTTCACCCCGTTTCGGCGGAGTGGAGGGCGTCAGTGCGCTGGCCGCCCGTGCGGTCAAGGGCGGCGTGCTTTCCATGGGCGAGCTGCTGATGGTGGCCGGTGCTTTGCGCAACTTCCAGAACCTGACCAACTGGTACGGTTCTTCGGAGCACGATATGCTCCCGACCGATGATCTGTTCTATGCGTTGTCCCCGGAGCCGGGTCTGGAACAGCAGATCTCCAGTGCGATCCTTGCCCCGGATGCGATGGCCGACACGGCCTCCCGCACCCTGAACGACCTGCGCAAGAAGATCCGTGCGACCGAAAACAGCATCCGCGACCGTCTGGAAAGCATGGTGCGCAACATGGACACCTCAAAATATCTGCAGGAGAGTGTGGTCTCCATGCGCAACGGCCGCTACGTTGTCCCGGTCAAGAGCGAATACCGCGGCGAAGTGAGCGGCATTATCCATGACGTTTCCTCTACCGGTGCAACGGTGTTTGTGGAACCGCAGGCTGTCGTGGAAGCCAATGCCCGCATCCTGCAGTATCGTGCCCAGGAAGCGCAGGAGATCGAGCGCATTCTGGTAGCCTTTACCGCACAGGTGGCAGCCATTGAACCGCAGTTCCAGTACAGCTATCAGGCCATGCTGGACATTGATGTCCTGCTGGCAAAGGCGCGTCTGGCGCTGGAGCTCAAGGCATTCAAACCTGCAGTGCGCACCGACAATTCCTTCTCGCTGATCCGGGCACGCCACCCATTGATCGACCCACAGAAGTGCGTGCCGGTGGACATTGCACTGGGCAAAGAATATGATTCGCTCATCATCACCGGCCCGAATACCGGCGGCAAGACCGTCACCCTGAAAACGGCCGGTCTGCTGTGCGCGATGGCACAGTGTGGTTTCCTGATCCAGGCCGACGAGCGCAGCGAGGTCTGCGTGTTCGATGAGTTTCTCGTGGACATCGGCGATGAGCAGAGCATCGAACAGAGCCTTTCCACCTTCTCCGGCCATATGAAAAAGATCACCGGCATTCTGGAGCTGGCCATGCCGCACACCCTTGTGCTGCTGGACGAGCTGGGTGCCGGTACCGACCCTGCCGAGGGTGCCGCGCTGGCTGTGGCCATCATTGAAGAACTGCGCCGCCGCGGCGTGCTGCTGATGGCCACCACCCACTATGCAGAGCTCAAGGTGTTCGCACTGGAGACCAAGGGCGTCGTGAACGCCAGCTGCGAATTCGATCTGGAAACGCTGCGCCCGACCTATAAGCTGAGCGTCGGCGTGCCGGGCAAGTCCAACGCATTCCTCATCAGTGAGAAACTTGGCATCCCGGAGCGGGTCATTGAGGCAGCGCAGCAGCATCTGTCGGCCGAGGATAAGCGGCTGGATGCCGTTCTGGGTCAGCTGGATGACCTGAAATTGCAGCTGAAGGAAAGCCAGCACGAGGTGGAAGAGCTGAAGAACGAGGCATCCCACCAGCTGGAGGCTGCCCAGAAAAAGCGGGATGAACTGATCCAGCAGGGCGAAAACGAACTGGAAGCGGCCCGCGCCAAAGCCCGTGCGCTGGCCCAGCAGGTGGAAAGCCAGGCCTATGCGCTGACCGACGAACTGCGTCAGCTGCAGAAGGACGAGCGCCTGAGCACCCAGCAGAAAGCCCAGCGTGCCCGTGAGATTGCCAAAAAGGAATCCGAAAAGCTGTTTATGGGCACCGAGGTGGTGCACAATCCGGTCAAGGAATTTGTGCCGCTGAAAGAGGTCAAGGTAGGGCAGGAGGTCTGCATTGCAGAGCTCAACCAGCTGGCCACGGTGCTTTCGCTGCCGGACAAGAACGGGGATGTTCTGGTACGGGCCGGCATCATCAAGACCAAGGTCCCGCTCAAGGGGCTCAAACAGCCGGAAAAGCTGGTCAAGGACCCGAAACCGCAGACCAAGGCACAGCAGCGGTATTCCCGCCTGACCGGCGACGCAAACCGTCCGAATGGCCGCGTGGAGCGGGTGCACCGCAGCGCCAAAATGGAGTGCAATCTGCTGGGATTGACCGTGGACGAGGCCTTGCCAGAGGTGGATTCCTTCATCGACCGCGCCATTCTGAACGGCCAGACCGTAGTCTACCTGATCCACGGCAATGGCACCGGCGCACTGCGCACCGCCATCCACAAGCACCTGCGCGGCAACCGCATGGTCAAGAGCTTCCGTCTGGGCCGTTACGGCGAAGGCGAAAGCGGCGTGACCGTCGTGGAGCTGAAATAAGGGGTCATTTCAAAGCCTGCCCGCTGCTTACGGGCAGGCTTTTTTGCTTGCACTGCAGAAAAGAACCGAGTATACTCGTATTATTATAGGAAGTTTATCTGGACAGGAAGTACATATCATGGCAGAACGTCGCAAGCCCACACACCAGAAAAAGAAGCGAAGAGCGAAACGGAAGGAGAGTTCTTTTCTCCGCACGGCCCTCACACTCTGTTTCTGTGTGCTTGCATTTGTTTTTTCGGCGTTTCTCTGGCGAGAAGCATTGCGGGTTTCTTCACAAGAGCAGGGAAGTGTCTCTGCATCCGGAGAGACGTTTCGGCCGCAGGTGGGCGACCCGCCGTATCGTGTAGCCATTGATGCCGGGCATGGCGGCAACGACCCAGGCGCAAGGGGAGTGGTGGAAGAAAAAGACATGACGGCCGCCACGGCCTCCGTGCTGCTTGCATGGCTGGAGCAGGACCCGAATTATATTCCGCTCCGGACGCGGGATGCCTTTGACCAGACCGCAACGCCTGCCGAGCGGGCAGCCGCCGCCAATGCGCAGGCCCCACAGTTGCTGCTTTCCATTCACGGAAACTCCGCCGCAAACGGTTCCAGTGCAGCCGGCTTTGAGTGCTATCCATCTGTGCCGGGGCGCACATGGCATGCGGAGAGTTATTACTTTGCTCAGAAATTGGCAGAGGGGATGCAGAACGCCGGAGCACGCCTGCGTGGGCGCGGCGGCATCCGTTACATTTATTATCTGGAAAATGATCAGAAGCAGCTGGTGGAGAGCACCCATACCGAAGTGCGTGCAGAACGGAGCTTCACACTGCTGGAAGATGTAAACTGTCCGGTCGTGCTGGCGGAACAATGCTTTGTGACCAATGCGGATGATGTGGAACGCTTTGGCAGCGAACAGGGCTGCAAACGAACTGCGCGTATTTACTACGAGGCCATCTGTGCATATTTTGGCACCACGCCGCTGCCGGATGCAAACCAATGATTCTCAAAACAGGGAAGAGACGTTTCCTGTGCCAAAAATTAAAATGCCGCAACCCAAGTCATCAGGGCCTCCGGATCGCAGAAATCTGCGTGAAGGGAAGGTCCTGATTTTTAGGATATGTTTTTTCGTATAATGCACGTTATGTGAAACAAAGGGAAGTGAAAAAGCCCTCTTTTCCAGATTTTGGCTCTTTTGGCGTCCCGCCGGCGTTCCGACCGCCCAAACCGCGTTTTGCAGGCTTTGCTTCAATTTATCTGTTTTTTATAATTTTATATTTTGTTTTTTTCATTATAATCTGATTCTTCATAATTTGATTTTTCGGACTGCACAGTCTTTACAATCTTTTTTTCGGCACTCGTTGTTTGCCAGGCATTATTTATATTTGCTTTTAAGGTCGTTCCAATCTTTTTATTTTTCTGTGCACGACCATTTGGTTGTGTCGAACCAAATCGTTGGCTATCGTTGGCTGCATTCCGGTTGACATTTTCGTGGGTATCTTTTAAAGCACCGATTTCGCTCTGCACAAACTTTTTTGATTATGCAGACAATGCCCAGCTGCAGCCGTTTTACAAACGTGCCTTTATAGAATCTCTGCCGACTGGAAAACCAACAGGTGCCGCGGTGGATTCCTGTTGCACTCCGTAAACTTCGTTAATTTATTCACAGAGCAAACAAAAAAGCACCTTTTGATTCTGAGATCATAAGGTGCCTGACAAACCATATTTCAATTACTTTTCCGTATCTGCGTCCGAATTTGCTGCGAGCGTCTCGGTGTCCAGTCCGAAACCCTCTTTTGCAGAGCCATCAAAGGCTGCCATGGGTGCAGAAGAATCTTCCGCAGTTGCGCTGTTTTCTGCGGCTTCGGCAGTGCTGCCAGGCAATTCTTCCCTGCTCTCCCCTGTTTCAGTTTCTGTTGTATCCAAGGCTGCTTTGCCGGGCTTTTTGCGGGACGCCTTGCCCAATGGGTTTTCTTCAATGGCGGCACGCACCTGGAATTCCTGCAGGTGCGTATAAATTTGCGTCGTACCAACGCTGCTGTGGCCCAGCAATTGTTTCAAGGTCAGGATGTCCACATTGCCGGTCTGGTACATCAGCGTTGCAGCCGTATGGCGCAGTTTGTGGGTGGAAAAACCTTTCAGTCCGGCTGCTTTCATGGCTCCGGTCACCAGCTGCTCCACCCGCCGGTTGGAAATGCGCTCCTTGCGCCGCCGGGTCACGAACACGGCACGTTCTTTTGGCGAAAGACCTTCCATCACATTGCGCTTGTTCAGGTAAAGCTGCAGCGCTTCCACACAGGCATCGTTCAGATACACCATGCGCTCTTTGTGGCCCTTGCCGAACAGCCGGATCTGCCGCTGTTCCAGATCAATGTCATCCAAGTCCATGCCCACAAGCTCCGACAGACGCATGCCGCAGTTCAGGAACAGGACCACCATGCAGTAATCCCGCTCCGGGAAATCGCTCTGGGTCTGGGTGCTTTCCAGCAGATCCATAGACTGTTCTGCAGTCAGGTATTTGGGCAGGACCTTGTCCTGTTTGGGAGGTTTGATCGCAGCGGTCGGGTCGGAATCCAGCCGGTTGACCTGATTGACCAGATAATCATAAAAGCCGTGGAGACTGGCCAGCCGCCGGGCAGTCGAGGACTTTTTGTTGCCGCATTCCCGGTTGAGGAAATACAGGTATTCGTAGATATCCTCTTTGGTCACGCTGGCCCAGAATGCCGTGTCCAATCCTTTGGGGTCGATGTCCTGCATCTCGCTGTCTGCCGGAACAAGGCCGCGGCGGCGCTTCATAAAGCGGCTGAACCCGCGCAGGTCGCAAAAATAGCTGAACGCCGTATTGGCGCTTTTGCCGGCGATCACTTCCAGATAGCGTACATATTCCACAATATCCGGCGAAGCATCCTCAAAGGGCTTGTGTTTGCCGGGGTTCTTTTCGTCCAGATAAATCGACATGGCATCCTCTTACAAACGATCTGTTTTCAGTGCGTTGATGGCATCGGAAATATACGCGGCACCGATCAGCTTCATGCCCGGATAATCCGCCGGGTTCAGGTGGTTCAGGCTGTGCTTGGGCACCACGGCGCGTTCAAACCCAATGCGTTCTGCCTCATGCAGACGCTGTTCCAAGTTGGGCACACTGCGCACTTCCCCACCCAGGCCGACCTCGCCAATGGCGATCAGCTTGTCGCTGACCGGGCGGTCCAGCAGCGAGGACACCATACTCAGACACACCGAAAGATCACAGGCCGTGTCCCGCAGGGCAATGCCGCCCACAATGTTGACATACACGTCCAGATTGCCGAAGAAATAGCCTGCACGCTTTTCCAACACGGCGATGAGCAGATTCATGCGGTTATAGTCGTAGCCGCTGCAGGCACGCCGTGGGGCCGGGAAATTCGTCTTGGTGGCAAGGGCCTGGATCTCGCTCAGAATGGGTCGGCTGCCCTCCATGGTACAGGCCACGCAGTTTCCGGAAACGCCCAGTGGACGGCCTTCCAGCAGCATCTGCGACGGGTTTTCAATCTCGGCCAGACCGGTACCGGTCATATCGAACATGCCAAGCTCATTCGTGGAGCCATAGCGGTTCTTTGCCGCCCGCAGGATGCGGTATGGCAGCATCTTGTCGCCCTCAAAGTAAAGCACGGTGTCCACGATATGCTCCATGACTTTGGGGCCGGCAATGGCACCGTCCTTGTTCACATGACCCACGATGAACATGGGGATCTCCTGTTTCTTGGCAACAGCCAGCAGACGCGCCGCGCTCTCCTTGACCTGGCTGACTGTACCGGACGACGACGAGATGTCCATACAGCGCATGGTCTGGATGGAGTCGATGACCACAAGGTCCGGTTTTTCCTTTTCGATCAGGCCACAGATCTCGTCCACATCGTTTTCGGCGGCCAGAAAAATATTGTCCTGCGGCACCTTCAGGCGGGCTGCACGCAGCTTGACCTGCCGGACCGATTCTTCGCCCGTGATATACAGAACGCTATGCTGATTGGAAATGGCACCGCACAGTTGCAGCAGCATGGTGGATTTGCCCACGCCCGGCTCGCCGCTCAGCAACACAACGCCGCCCAGCACGATGCCGCCGCCCAGCACGCGGTCCAGCTCTGAAATGCCGGTCAGAATGCGGCTTTTCTCCTCTGTGGTGCTGATCTCGGACAGACGCCGGGCCGTCAGGCTGGTCACGCCCTCCGGACGGGCAGCAGCCGCCTGCCGTGCCGCAGCGGTGCCCGCTTTCGGAGCTTCGGCCACTACATCTTCATTCATGGTATTCCAGCTCCCGCAGCTCGGGCAGCGGCCCATCCAGCGGGGGCTTGTCTCCCCGCAGTTGGAGCAGACATAAACAGTTTTCAGTTTCGGCTCTTTCATAAAAAGACTCCTGCGTTTCTCATCCATTTTCCTTATTGTAGCATACCCGGGGCGGCATCGCAAGAAAAGCTGACGTTAAAGGATTTTTCCGCCCAGATAGGCGACTCCTGTCGCTGCGCCGCACAGCGGCAAAAATACCACGATCACCAGCAGATACTGCCCCATCAGTTCCCGCGCCCCGGAACAGGCTTGTCCGGCCGTTTTCCGGAAGGAGTAGGCCCGGATGCGCCCGCTCACCTGCAGTGCTGCTGCACCGAACATGCACAGGCAGCCGGCGGCACAGGCGGCCGGAATGCCCAGCAGCAACAAAGCGAGGATGCTTTTCCCGTCTGCCCCCGCCAGCAGCTGCGCGGATAAAAGGCCGTTGCCAAGGCCGTACAGCATCGTAAACAAAAAGATGCACACCGGCCCCACAGCGGACAGGCCCAGCAAAAGCAGCAGCGTTGCCGCAGCGGCAAGGGCCGCATACTCGGCGCAGAACAGCCCTGCCGCAGATGGCGTGGCAGAAATCGAAAAGAGCCCGCACCAGCATTGCAGAAAATAGCTCAGCATCTCCTGCTGCGAGGCATCGCAGACCGCCTGCAAAGCCCCTGCAGCCGCCGTGCCCAGCAAAAAGGCCGCCGCCAGCAGGCAGCAATCCCGGCTGGCATGCCGCATGCGGCGGTGCAGCCGTTCCGGTTGCTGTGCGACGCCATCCGGCATTGCTTCTCCGGCGTTCAGGGGCTCCGGAACCGGTTGCTTCGGGGTACCGGACTCTGCCGGGAGCTGCGGCAGAAGCGCCGTAGTCTCAGGCGATGTCCGGACTTCATCAGACGGATAAACCCACATCCTGCATCCTCCTTCAGATCCGACGTTTTTTCTCTCCGAGAGCCCGGCCCAGAACACCCCCGGCACAGCTGCAGAGAAGCACCGCTGCCATCCGGAGCAAAGCCGGGGTGTCAAACAGGCCGCCGGACATCAGCAGCAGACCGCTCAGCGCTGCCGCAAACAGTCCGCCCAACAGCAAGCCCGTCAAAAGACCCTGTTCTTTTTTCCAGAACGCCGCCAGTGCGCTGCCGCAGAAGCCCCCGACGCAAACCGACACCGTGGCCAGCGGCCACGCCATGGACGCCGAGCAGCCCTGCTTTGCCATCCAGGCCGCAGACCCCAAGATGCAGAGCGTCGCAGCCAACACTCCGGCCAGCGCTCCCAGCAGCAGAGCCGCCGGGGTATGAGTTTTTTCCAACATAAAAACGCGCCTCCCTGCCATACACTATGCAGAGAGACGCGTCGGATATGCGGTGATCGAAAAAATCACTTCTTGTCCGTCTTGCTTTCAGCCTTGTCCATGTTCAGCTTCTCGACAGAGCCGATGGCAGTCTTGGTAAAGCGGATCTTCACACGGTCTGCGCCGGTTTCCAGCACGAAGGTGTCATCCTTGATGGCAACAACGCGGCCGATCACACCACCGATGGTGGTGACCTGATCGCCGATCTCCAGGCTGTTGCGCATGGCGGCGTCCTTCTTCTCCTGCTTCTTCTGCGGACGGTAGATCATGAAGTACAGCAGGACCAGCATCAGTGCCAGCGTAAAGAACAGGCTGATGTAGCCCTCGGACGTAGTAGTCAGAAATTGCATTTGGCAAAATCTCCTCTCAAAATTCAGATAAGTTTATTATACCTTCTTGTTCGGCTGGTTGCAAGGCTTATTCTCAAATTCTGGTGTCCAGCAGCTTAACGTACCTGTCGTGGAAGGCCGTGAAGGTGCCTGCGTCCAGTTCGTCGCGGATGCGCTCCATCAGGTGGTTGTAGAACCACAGGTTGTGCATGACGGCCAGACGCATGCCCAAAATCTCCTCTGCCTTGAACAGATGACGGATATAGGCACGCGAGTAGTTGCGGCAGGCTGGGCAGCCGCAGGCGGGGTCGATGGGGCGTTCGTCGCGCTCATACTTGGCGTTCTTGATGTTGATGATGCCGCCCCAAGTGTTCAGATGGCCATGACGGGCATTGCGGCTTGGCATCACGCAGTCGAACAGGTCCACACCGCGGGAGACAGCTTCAATGATGTTGCCGGGGGTGCCCACGCCCATCAGGTAGCGGATCTTGTCCTTGGGCATATAGGGCTCCACCTGGCTGATCATCTCGTACATCACCTCGGTGGGTTCGCCCACAGCCAGACCGCCGATGGCATAACCGTCCAGGTCCAGATCTGCGATCTGCTTCATGTGTTCCACACGCAGGTCTGCAAAGGTGCAGCCCTGATTGATGCCGAACAGCAGCTGATCCGGATTGACCGAAATGCCCTCATGCTTCAGGCGGGCCATCTCGGCCTTGCAGCGCTTCAGCCAGCGGGTGGTGCGCTCGCAGCTGGCCTTGGAATAATCGTGCTGGGCCGGGTTCTCCACGCACTCGTCAAAGGCCATGGCAATGGTGGAACCCAGGTTTGCCTGGATCTGCATGCTCTCTTCCGGGCCCATGAAGATGCGGTGGCCGTCCAGATGGGAGGCAAAGGTCACACCTTCTTCGGTGATCTTGCGCAGCTTTGCCAGGCTGAACACCTGAAATCCGCCGCTGTCGGTCAGGATGGGGCCGTTCCAGCGGGTGAACTTGTGCAGGCCGCCCATGTCAGCCACCAGCTTATCACCGGGGCGCAGGTGCAGATGGTAGGTGTTGCACAGCATCACCTGTGCGCCGATGTCCTTCAGATCCTGTGCCGACAGGCCGCCCTTGATGGCGCCTGCCGTAGCAACGTTCTGGAAAGCGGGTGTCTGCACCGTGCCGTGCACGGTCTTGAACTCACCCCGCCGGGCATCGTGTTCCTGCTTGAGGAGCTTGTAAGTCGTCAGTGAAGGCATTGTCTCGTGTTTCCTTTCTGCGCACGGAAAACAGCCGTGCGATCCTGCCGCAGAAACCTGCGGTATTCAGAACAATCTCTTACAGGTTTCGATCATGCGCCTTCACTCACAGAATGAGCATCGCATCACCGAAACTGAAGAAGCGGTATTTCTCTTCCACAGCCACCTTGTAGGCATGCATGGTCTTGTCGTAGCCATACAGTGCGGCAATGAGCATGATCAAGGTGCTCTCCGGCAGGTGGAAGTTGGTGACCAGGCCGTCGATGCAGTTGAACTTGACGCCCGGGTACAGGAAAATGGAGGTATTGCCGCTGCAGGCGCGGATCTCGCCATACTTGGCCGCTACAGCTTCCAAGGTGCGGCAGCTGGTGGTGCCCACGGCGATCACACGGTGACCGGCAGCCTTGGTGTCGCGGATGCGCTGGGCGGTCTCCTCGCTGATGGAATACCACTCGCTGTGCATCTTGTGGTCGGTGATCTCATCCTCCTGAACGGGGCGGAAGGTGCCCAGACCAACGTGCAGTGTCACCTCGGCAATACCGACACCCTTGGCGCGGATGGTGTCCATCAGCTCCGGGGTGAAGTGCAGGCCGGCCGTGGGCGCGGCCGCGCTGCCCAGCTCCTTGGCATACACGGTCTGATACTGGCTCTGATCCTCCAGCTGCTTGGTGATGTAGGGCGGCAGCGGCATCTTGCCGAACTCATCCAGCTTTTCATAAAGAGTCTCGGTGTCGTAATAGAATGTAACGTACTTGTTGCCGTCCTCCAGCGTCTCGTCCACCACAGCGGTCAGGCTGCCGTCACCGAAGCTGACCTTGGTGCCGACCTGCATCCGCTTGCCGGGCTTTGCCAGGCATTCCCACTGGTCGCCCTTGACCTGACGGAGCAGCAGCAGCTCGCAGACCGCACCGGTGGGCTGCTTGATGCCCACGATGCGGGCGGGCAGCACCTTGGAGTTGTTCACCACCAGCAGGTCGCCGGGCTCCAGAAAATCCGGCAGATCCCGGAAGATCTTGTGCTGGATGCTGTCATCCTTCTGGCTCAGGACCATCAGGCGTGCAGAGTCGCGGGGGCTTGCAGGTTCCTGCGCAATGAGCTCTTTGGGTAAATCGTACCAAAAATCTTTTTTTAACATATTGTGCATTTGCCTTTCCGATGATTGACACGGGTACCGCATCAATGATATTATAAAATTTGTATAGACAGTATCTATTATATTGCATAGAGTGTCTGTTTTCAAGTCTCTGTGCAAACCAGAGAGCACATGGCTCGTCTTTTTGAAAGGAAAGGTGCTGGAAATGGAAAAACAGTATAAAGTGGGTATCGTAGGCGCAACCGGTATGGTGGGTCAGCGTTTTATTACGCTGCTGGAGAACCACCCCTGGTTCAAGCTGACCGTCCTGGCTGCTTCTGGCCGCAGCGCAGGCAAAACGTATGAAGAGGCTGTGGGCAGCCGCTGGGCCATGACCACCCCGATGCCCGAGAGCGTCAAGGGGATGATGGTGCAGGACGCTTCCAAGGTGGAAGAGGTCGCCGCACAGGTGGACTTCATTTTCTGCGCCGTCAACATGCCCAAGGATGAGATCAAGGCTCTGGAAGAGGCCTACGCCAAGGCAGAGTGCCCGGTGGTGTCCAACAACAGCGCCAACCGCTTCACCCCGGATGTGCCCATGGTGGTGCCCGAGATCAACGCCGACCATATTGAGATCATCCCCGCACAGCGCAAGCGTCTGGGCACCAAGCGCGGCTTCATCGCCGTCAAGTCCAACTGCAGCCTGCAGAGCTATGTGCCCGCGCTGCACCCGCTGATGAAGGAGTTTGGTGTGAACAAGGCTCTGGTGTGCACCTATCAGGCAATTTCCGGTGCCGGCAAGACCTTTGACCGTATGCCGGAGATCGTGGACAACGTGATCCCCTACATCGGCGGCGAAGAGGAAAAGAGTGAGCGCGAACCCCTGAAGCTGTGGGGCCACATCGATGGTGACCACATCGTCAACGCCGAGAAGCCCACCATTACCGCGCAGTGCTTCCGTGTGCCGGTCTCCGACGGTCACACAGCTGCCGTGTTCGTGAGCTTTGACAAAAAGCCCACCAAGGAGCAGATGCTGGAGGCATGGGCAAACTTCCGCGGCCCCGCACAGGAGCTGAACCTGCCCAGCGCACCCAAGCAGTTCCTGCATTACTTCACTGAGCCGGATCGTCCGCAGCCCAAGCTGGACCGCAACACCGAAAATGGCATGGCCGTGTGCATCGGCCGCCTGCGGGAGGACACTCTGTTTGACTACAAGTTTGCCTGCATGAGCCACAACACCCTGCGCGGTGCTGCCGGCGGTGCCGTGCTGCTGGCTGAGCTGCTGGCGGCCAAGGGCTATTTTGACTGAGTATAATTTTTGCGTGAAAACGCAATCAAAGGAGTTTTTGCTATGAAGAATCCTGTCTTTACCGGTGCGGGTGTTGCCATCATCACCCCGATGTATGAGGACGGAAGCATCAATTTTGACGAGCTGGGCCGCATCATCGAGGACCAGATCGCCCGCAGCACGGATGCCATCGTCATCTGCGGTACCACCGGCGAGTGCTCCACCATGACCGATGAGGAGCAGCTGGCTGCAATCAAGTACACGGTGGATGTTGTGAATCACCGTGTACCCGTCATCGCAGGTGCAGGCTCCAACGACACCGACCACGGCTGTGCACTGGCTGCCAAGTCGGCTGCCTGCGGCGCAGACGCCCTGCTGATGGTCACCCCTTACTACAACAAGACCTCGCAGGCCGGTCTGGTGGCACACTTCACCGCCATGGCAGAGGCCGGCGGCATCCCGGTGATCGTGTACAATGTTCCCTCCCGCACGGGCCTGAACATTGCCCCGGAAACGGCACTGGAGCTGAGCAAGCACCCGCTGATCAACGGCATCAAGGAGGCTTCTGGCAACATTTCGCAGGTGGCCAAGATCGCAGCCCTCTGCGGTGATGAGTTGAACATCTACTCTGGCAACGATGATCAGGTGGTTCCTCTGCTGGCTCTGGGCGGCAAGGGCGTGATCAGCGTGGTTTCCAATGTAGCACCGGAGCTGGTGCACAACTGCTGCCAGGCCTTCTTTGACGGAGATACCGCAAAGGCTCGCGACCTGCAGCTGGAGATGCTGCCGCTGTCCGATGCACTGTTCTGCGAAGTGAATCCCATCCCGGTCAAGTATGCAATGAATCTGCTGGGCTGGGAGGCCGGCGAGTGCCGCCTGCCGCTGGTGGAGCCCAGCGAGGCACATCAGGCACAGATCGAGAACACCCTGCGCGCAGCCGGTCTGATCCAGGAATAAGTTTCAGGTAAAATGCCCAGGGAGACGGTTCTCCGGGCATTTTGCCGTATTATAGCGTAAAAAGAAAGGAACTCAACTATGACGGAAATCGTGATCCAGGGCATTGGCGGCCGTATGGGCCATGTCCTGTGCGATATGATCGCACAGCGGGAGGACTGCTGTGTTGTGGCAGGCATTGATGTGAAGGACGGCGAGCAGAACGGTATCCCCGTGTATGACAGCCCGGAAAAACTGAACGGCAAGGGCGATGTCATCATCGACTTCAGCTCCCCCGCTGCTGTGGAAAAGGCTCTGCCCTACTGCGAGGCCCACAAGCTGCCCATCGTGGTCTGCACCACTGGCCTGTCGGAAGAGCTGCAGCTCAAGGTCGTGCAGTTGTCACGCACGGTGCCCGTGTTCAAGAGCGCCAACATGTCCATGGGCATCAACGTTCTGTCGGAGCTGTGCAAGCGTGCTTCTGCCATTCTGGGCGTGAACTATGACGTGGAGATCGTGGAGCAGCATCACCACAACAAGCTGGATGCCCCCAGCGGCACTGCTCTGATGCTGGCCGATGCCATCAACGAGCAGAATGATGGTGCTTACCACTATGTCTACGATCGCTCCTCCGTGCGTCAGAAGCGCGATCCGAAGGAAATCGGCATCAGCTCGGTACGCGGCGGCAGCATCGTGGGCGACCACGAGGTGCTGTTCTGCGGCCCGGACGAAGTGATCACCCTCAAGCACACTGCTTATTCCCGCAGCATCTTTGCCAACGGCGCCATCAACGCCGCCGTGTATCTGGCAAAGAAGGAGCCGGGGCTGTACAATATGGGCGATCTGATCGCTTCGATTTGATTCTTGCCCTGCAGATGCGGCACAGCGGTTTTTGGATAGCCCCTGTGCTGCAGGAGGTTCAACATGGCAAAGCATTCGACACCCCGGCGGCGCTCCGGGAAGCACTGGGTCGGCACGCTGCTCACAGCGGGTGCCGTCGTGGCATGCATGGGGCTTCTGCTCCGCTTTCTCCCGGTGGGCACCATCCCGACCGGCGGAGACGAACCGTCGGACAGTGCGGTGAGCAGCACGGAGCCTGCGGCGTCCTCGGTCCCGGAGCCCGAACCGGAACCGGTGGTGGAAACGCTCCGCTTTTCGGCTACGGGCGATGACCTGATCCATTCCCCCATCTACAAGCAGGCCGCCCGGCGGGCCGCCAATGGGCAGCAGTACGACTTTGATTACTGCTATGCACAGGTCGCCCCCTTCTATGCGCAGCAGGACATCAACTGGATCAATCAGGAAACGCTCTGCAGCGATGAGCTGGAGCCCTCCTCCTACCCCTGCTTTTCTACCCCGGGAGACTGTGCCCGGGCGCTTTACCGGGCCGGCATCCGGGTGTTCAGCCTGTCAAATAACCACACCTATGATAAGGGTGCAGCCGGTCTGGCTGCCACCCTGCGTTTCTGGGAGAGCATGCCGGAGGGCGTAGTCACCACTGGTCTGTGGCGTGGTGCGGATGACTACAGCCGCATTCCGCTGCAGACCGTCAACGGGGTGACCATCGCCTACCTTTCCTACACGGAGCACACCAACGGCATCCCCACCAGCAGCTCCATGCCCGCCAACGTGATCTACACCAGCCAGACGGATGTGATCGAGCAGCAGGTTCGTGCAGCACACCAGCAGGCCGACTTTGTGATCGTGGGTGTGCACTGGGGCGTAGAGGACAGCCACACCATTGTAGACGGTCAGCGCACACTGGCACAGCAGCTTGCAGACTGGGGCGCCGATGTGATTGTGGGCACCCACCCGCATGTGCTGCAGGATGCTCAGTGGCTGAGTGCAGCAGACGGAAGGCAGACATTCGTTGCCTATTCTCTGGGCAATTTTCTGAGCACGCAGAACCGGCCGGATCAGCTGGTAGGTGCTATCCTGAACCTGCAGCTGCAAAAGACCACCGAGCCGGACGGAACGGTGCAGTGTGCCGTTCTGGAACCGAAGCTCCTGCCGACGGTCACCCATTATGACGCTGGAAAATCCAATGTGCGCACCTATCTTTTCCGCGATTACACGCAGGAATTGGCAAAGCAGCATGGTGTGCGCGCAAAACATTCCGATTTCAGTCTTGACACCGTTCAAAAAATCGCGCAAAATAATATCAACAGCGACTTTCTGGAGCTTACATAAAACCGTGGGAATCAATTGGAACGCCCGTGTGACGGGCAGAGTGGAGGGATTTTATGTACGGAGTATCGAAAATCAACATTGAGCCCAGCCTGATGATGATCAGTGTGCAGGACGTGGAATTCAAGGGCAACAGCCTGGCCCGTTATCTGCAGATTTTTGCAGACAACGGCGTTGTCGTGGACATGATCAGCCAGAGTGCACCCCATGGCACCACCATTGACTTCAGCTTTACCGCCGCTGGCAGCGATCTGCCGCTGGTAATGAAGGCCATTTCAGCCGCCAACCTGGACAAGGATGCCAAGGCTTCCCCGCTGATCAGTGTCGGCTATTCCAAACTGAACCTTTTTGGCGAGGACATGGTTACCAGCTGCGGTGTGGCCGCTCGTGCCCTGAATGCACTGGCCATGGCCGGCATTGAAGTGCTTCTGATCACCACCAGCGACCTGGATATCTCGCTGCTGGTCCATGCCGAGAACGAAGATGCCGCTTACGAGGCACTGAAAAAGGCGTATGAGCTCTGAGTCAGCCGAAGCAGTAACAGCTGCGGCCGTTGGAATCGCAGCCGCCATTCTGGCATGGAACCGCTGGATCACGGCAGACAGCATGCTGTTCGGGCTTCTGCTGGCCGGGCTGATTGGCCTGGCTGTGGCAGGGGTTGTCTTTCTGGTCTGTAAGGTCTTTTCGTATTATCGGAAAAAACGGCACCCTGAAGCACCGGTCGTTTCCTTCTTCTCTTCGGAAGGTGGAATGCTCATTACTTCTCCGCTGGAGGGAAAGCTTCTTCCGCTGGATGGAATCGAGGATCCGGTATTTTCGGCGGAGGTTCTGGGCAAAGGCTGTGCCATTGAACCGGATAAGGGAGAGATCTATGCTCCGGCAGACGGTGTGATCCTGAAAATTGCCGAAAGCAGTCATGCCGTCAGTCTGCGGTGTGATTCCGGCGTGGACCTTCTGATTCATGTTGGAATGGACACGGTGGAACGGCATGGAGCCGGATTTGCTCCGCAGGTCCGGGCAGGCGAACATGTCCACAGCGGACAGCTTCTGCTGAAATTTGACTTGCAGAAGATCCGTGCCGATGGTTATCCCCTGACCACTCCGGTTGTGGTAACCAACAGTGATGCCTTCTCGGATGTCACTGTGGTGGCTTCCGGCAACGTGACCGAGGGGCAGAACATCCTGCTTCTCCGCTGAATGCAAACAAAAAATACCGCTGTCCGGTTCTGAACCGCGGTAAGCTTCCAGATCTGCGATCACAACGGTAGTATCTAACATGATCGCCTTCAGATCTGCGAAAATGCTGTCTGCCCGCTTTCTGAGATCCGGATTTTCCATATCCAGTGGATGATCATTTGGAAGGGTCACTCCAAATCCCTTTGCAATCGACTCTGCCCGCATAGCCGCCAGCATATCATAACCGCCGGTGTAGAAACACTCCGGCCCTGCAATATAAATCTTTTCTTTCTGAAACATCTTATTCCTCCCTGATCTTATGCCAGAACCAGCTCCATGAGCATATTTAAAAATCTCTGATGATCTGCGTTCCTTGCAATCTTAACTTTCGGAAGATCTTCCCATACATGGTGATGCCGGTAGTCTACCACTGTATTTCCCAGTGTAAGACCATCCTTCGTCTCAATTCCTACTCTTCCCTCAAAGGTTTCGATCAGTGATTCGTCAATGGAATAGGCAACTGCCATACAATCAATGACCGTGCAGTAAGCCTCAAAGCCTCTTCCATTGACAAATCGGATAGCTTGTCGGAGAAATCCTGCTTCCATTTTATCACTTTTATCCAAAGCTGCAATATCATTTTCTGTCAAATTTACATCAAAATGGGTTGCAACGTCCAGACCGATGGCTACCAGGTTCACACCGGAGTTATATACAATCGCTGCTGCTTCTGGATCTACGTACACATTCCACTCACTTTGTGGCGTATCGCCGGTTGCATTTGCAAATGCGTATTTATTTAAGCCGAACATACCGGAAATAGCATAGATCCCTGCGATCATAGGCTTGATCTCCGGCGCCTTCTTCATAGCCATGGCAATGTTGCTCATAGGGCCTGTAGATAAAATATAGATCCACATCAATGATCATGTCAATGGCATGTTTTTCGCTTAAAGGAGTCTTAGGATCCGGCAGGAAATTTTCCGCCTGACCGTCTTTTCCATGGGTAAACGGATCCTTTGGAGTTTCCCGAAACATGGGCTCCGGCATTCCCTTTGCAACCGGGATATCTGTTCTTCCAAGCATTTCCAGCACTTTTAATGCATTGACTGCTGTTATATCTACCGGATAATTTCCATTTACAGTGGTAATGGCTTTTACATCCAGTTCCTTTGATTTTACTGC
>OGDP01000481.1_pt1 | contig 36681 bp, 28 predicted proteins | sample 1570441 | NCBI WGS metagenome assembly OGDP01 (sample SAMEA2581961, study PRJEB24529) | metagenome | biome: Human gut stool | place: China | collected 2011
ATATTGTTGTGCATCCAATAATGAACCATATCATCTCCTTGGGAAGCCACGGCTTGTGCGATCTCGCATTCATGGTGCGGGAAGATCAAGTCCATGCCACCTCCGTGGATGTCGAAATGCTCCCCGAGGTATTTCTTGCCCATAGCGGTACATTCGCAGTGCCAACCGGGGAAGCCGTCGCTCCACGGAGACGGCCAACGCATGATATGCTCCGGCTGGGCGCATTTCCAAAGGGCGAAGTCGATGGCGTTATGCTTCTCGTCCTGCCCGTCCAACGTGCGGGTCGTATTCAACATATCCTCGATATTGCGACCCGAGAGGATGCCGTATTTATGATCTTTATTATATTTCTCTACGTCGAAATAGACGGAGCCTTGACTTTCGTAAGCGTAGCCGTTATCCAGAATCTTCTTGACTAACTCGATTTGTTCGATAATATGTCCGGAAGCGTGCGGCTCGATGCTGGGAGGAAGTACGTTCAGCGCATCCATCGCTTGATGATAACGATTGAGGTAATATTGAACCACTTCCATCGGCTCCAACTGTTCTAGCCGTGCCTTCTTGGCGATCTTATCCTCCCCATCATCGGCGTCGTGCTCCAGATGCCCTACATCCGTTATATTACGTACATAACGCACTTTATATCCTAGGTGGGTAAGGTAACGGAATAGCAAGTCGAACGTGATCGCCGGACGTGCGTGTCCCAAGTGGGCGTCACCATAAACCGTGGGGCCACATACGTACATACCTACATGCGGCTCGTGCAGGGGTATGAATTGCTCCTTCTTTCTCGTAAGCGTGTTGTAAATATTCAATGGATGTTCCATATTCTATTATATATTTAGGAATCGCGAACTTACATAAAATCCTTGGTATTATCAAGCTGATCGTGAATAGTCTGTAGTTTTCATAGGCATTCATTGACTCTTGATGACTTCCGACGGATTCTCATTGGCTGCCTTACATACCTGTTCACGTATCGTACCTAGAACCATGCTGGTAATGGTGATGAATATTCCCACCAACCACCAGATCTGGATTTGGATGCGATAGGCGTAGCCTTGCAACCAGTAGTTCATGACGAGATAGCTGATCGGGAAAGCGATGATTCCGGCGATGACAATTAATCGCATGTATTCCTTGAAGAACAAGAAAATGATCTCGGAGGCTTTCGAGCCTACTACTTTCCGGATAGCGATCTCTTTACGCCGCCGTTTCGTGGAGGCTGTAGCGACGGCGTAGATGCCGAACAAGGAGATTAGCAAACAAGCGAAAGCGAGGAACGAGAAGATCTTCAGCCCGACGATCTCGGATTGGTTCAGTTGATCGTAAAGCGTTCCGATCGGGGTGAGTTGGGTGTCCGCTAATGTCGGGTCAATCTTGGGCAGTAGCTCCGTGATACGGTGGGTGACGTTTCCTTCCTCACCCGCTACGACCCGGATATACAAATTATTCACCAGTCCACCCGAAGGAATGAATAGCATCGGATGAATACTTTCCCGGAAAGATAGCGCATGGAAATCGTTGACGACACCGACGATCTCGTATTCTTTGATCACGCTGAAATCTGACCACCACGGCATACGGATGATGCTGCCGACTGGGTCTTGTAAGCCCATGGCACGAACCGCCGACTCGTTGAGCACGACACTAAGTTCGTTGCCTTCTGTCCACCATCGGCCCATTAACATCTTTAGGTCGAAGGTCTCACCAAATCGGTGATCGGTTCCATAGAGGTGGAAGTCCACCTTTGTGTCCAGCGGTTTTCCCTCCCATTCCACATTCGTGAAGATCGCCATGGGATCGACATGATGTTGAGGCTTAAAGTTCGTGTCGGTGAAACTTTTGACCTGCGGCAGGGCACTTAACTCTTGCATCAACGTGGATTCTATTTTTCCGGATACGTCTACGAAGCCGGATAGTTGGATAAGGCCTTTTGGATCGAAACCTAAATCTTTTTGATTTACGAATCGCATTTGCTCCATGACAACCAGCGATGCTACGATGAACAGGATACTGATCATCAATTGTAAGGTCACGGCCATGCGGCGTAACAAAAGGGGTTTGACTGTCTCTTTGGGAACGAGCGAGGTGGTTGCCGTATGGCTGAACTGCCCGAAGAATACTAATCCTGCACATTGGAGGATGAGGAATGTACCTATACCTGCCCCTGCGAAAAGAAACAGGAACCGGCCCATCTCCAAATCAATCTCCAGCCATCGGGCGAAAAGCGGCTTGACTTGGACTATGAAGATCAAGGCTACCAACAAGGATGCAAGTACGGAACAGCCTAGTTCGACAGACATTTGTTCGATCAATTGCTTTCTCGTAGCGCCGTTGACCGTCCGTAAACGCCATTCCCGCACACGTTGCCGAAAGAGATCCATATAGGAATTCAAAAAATTGAAGAGGGCGGCAAACAATAATAGGGCACCAGATACGACAAACAAGCCGATGAAATTTAAGGTAAAGGGTGTATCCTCATTCAGATGGTGACGGATCTCACGGATGGGGAGTGTTCGCAACTCGATCTCCTTGTTCACCCCGATACGTTTAGGTAGCTCTTTTAGTTGATTGGCAAAGGCTTTTGGGTCTGCGCTTGGATGGAGTTTCACGTATAAGTCCATTACGAAGAAGCTCCATTGCGCCTCCGGAGGTAACTGGGAGAAATGCTGTATCATGTTATGGTTGATGATTGCGTCGAACGGTAGATTAGTATGGGTTGGTGGGTCTTTCACCACAGCCGTGACGATGTAGGGAGGTAAGGAGGCTCTCATCAAGGTGTGTATCGGTTGCCCGATCGCCTTTTCCGCGTCGCCAAATAGACGGACCGCCGTACGTTCGCTCAAGATCATGTTGTTTACGATTTGTAGCGGATGATTCATTTCTCCACAAACGAAAGATTGCGGGAATACCTCTAGGAACGTGCTGTCTGTATAAAGCATATTCATTTGGATATAAGGAGTCGCTTGGGTTCGGCAGTTTTCGGTTGAAAGCATAAGCGTGGTGGAGGCTTCGATAGCTGGGACTTGCTCTCGTAAGCTATTCTCGATACCTTTCGAGGCTCCTTTGTTCACTTTCCCGGATTGTTTCTCTACGCTATAGACACGGTAGATGGATTCGGAATCCTTGTAGAAAGAATCGTAAGTGGTCTCATGATCCATCCAATAGAGTATGGGCACGAAACAGACGAGGGCGAAAGCCAGCCCTAGGATACTGATGGAGGCGCTGACTTTATACTTCCAGATGTTTTTGAAGGCAATGACACAGTAATGTATTAACATGGCAATTCCGTTTTTTGATGATATCGCTGATGACTCAATTTCGCTGAATCCGACTCAAATATTATGCCATAAATGTAACGTATTAGAAAATAGAATCATAGAAAAATCTGTATTTCTTCATGTAGTGCGATAGCGTACATTTTTTGTGCGATAATGCACGTACAAGCTGTCTTTATTCCCTTTATCTTTGTCCGTATGGAAGAAAAGGGGAAAATATTGATCATCGACGATAATAAGGATGTGTTGTTCGCATTGAACTTACTGTTGGAGCCGTACATGCAAAAGGTCAAGGTAACGACACAACCGGCACGTATCGAGTATTTCATGCGGACGTTCCAACCGGACGTGGTCTTGCTGGATATGAATTTCCATCGGGATGCCGTGAGCGGGCAGGAGGGTTTTGAGTATTTGGGACAAATCTTGGAGATCGATCCGCAGGCGGTCGTGATCTTCATGACGGCCTATTCGGATATAGAGAAAGCGGTCAAGGCCATTAAGGTTGGCGCTACCGATTTCATCTCCAAGCCGTGGGAAACGGAGAAGTTGCTGGCTACCCTCTCGTCGGGCATTCGATTGAGCCATTCCCGTAAGGAGGTAGGACGTTTGCGAGAGCAAATGAAAGCCATGAAGGAGGACGACACATTGCCGGAATTGATCGGTGAGTCGCCGGCTATGCTGAAGGTAAAAGACACGATCTACAAACTTGTGGAGACCGACGCGAATATATTGATTACCGGTGAGAGCGGTACCGGAAAAGATCTGGTTGCCCGTTTGTTGAGGCATTACTCGCCCCGGCGTGACGATGCTTTCGTGACGATCGATTTGGGAAGCATCCCGGAACAATTATTTGAGAGTGAGTTGTTCGGCTATGAGAAAGGTGCCTTCACGGATGCCCGAAGATCCAAGCCGGGACGTATGGAGATGGCTTCCGGCGGTACGCTCTTTCTGGACGAGATCGGTAACCTGTCCTTGCCGATGCAATCTAAATTGCTGACAGCTATAGAGAAACGTCATATCACCCGTTTGGGAGCGGTGGAACCGATCTCGATCGATGTTCGTTTGATCTGCGCCACCAACACCAATCTGCGTCAGCTGGTGGGCGAGGGGAGTTTCCGGCAAGACTTGCTCTATCGGATCAATACCATAGAGATAGCCATACCACCGCTGCGTGAGCGGGGAGAGGATATCTTGATGCTGGCCGATCATTTCCAGAGGCTGTATAGCCGGAAATACAAGAAAACGATCAAAGGGTTGAGCCGGGAGGCGGGGAGTAAGCTGATGAAATACCCTTGGCCCGGTAATGTCCGGGAGTTGCAGCATGTTTTGGAGCGAGCCGTGATCTTGAACGAGGGCACGGTGCTGAGACCGGATGATTTCCCTCTCTATACAGCCTCTTACGAGCGGAAGAAGGAACCGGACCCTGATTTGAATCTAGAGCAAGCCGAGCGGAAAATCATTGAGCGGGCCTTGCGGCAAAGCAACGGTAATATGAGCTATGCCGCCGAGCTATTGGGTATCACCCGTTTTTCCTTGTATCGTAAAATAGAGAAGTTCGGCTTATGAGATCGTATGCGTTCACGGTCATCTCGCACATCCTAGGCATCGTCTTGTCTACGGGACTCCTGTTCTATTGCGTGCATGAGGAGATTATCTTTTGTCCTACTTTTTGCGGGATCGCGATCTTGTATTTCTCGATTCATCTTTATTTCATACAGATGCGGCAGGTGAAGTATTGGCGTTATGTGGTGGATTGCTTGCGACAGCAAGACTTGATCCAGATCGTTCGTTCACCTTACGAGGATAAGGTGATGCGGGAGTTGGCGGACGATTTGTCCGCAGCCCTGCGATCCTTGCGTGGCCGATTGATGGACGAGGAGGTGAGGCGGCAGTATTTTGAGAGCCTGTTGAATAAGGTGGATACAGCCGTACTTGTTACCGACAAGGAAGGGGCTATTGAATGGAAGAACCGGACCGCCGACGCGTTGCTGGATACGAGGTGTCGGTTACCCAATGAGTTTTTGGAGGCTATCAAGGCGGGGAAGACGGTGGTGCGTTACGGAAAACCATCCGTTCCGCAAGATTGGGCGATCGATGCCACTCGTATCGACTTGCGAGGTTGCGAGCGTTGGATCGTCAGCTTGAAGAACATCCATTCTACCTTGGAGCGGAATGAGATGGAGGCTTGGCAGAAATTGATCCGTGTCTTGACGCACGAGATCATGAACTCCATCACACCCGTTATCTCGTTGTCCGAGACCTTGAGCAAGCGTTGCAAAGCAGATCCGGATGATGTCCGGAATCGTTCGTATATCCAGCATGGGGTGAATGTCATCCATCGCCGGAGTAAAGGGTTGCTGGATTTCGTTGAGAATTACCGGAGATTGACCCGGATCGCCTCTCCGGTAAAGACCCGTATCTTAGTGAAAGATTTCTTTTCGGATTTAAGGCGTTTGTGCCCGGAGCCTTCTATCCGTTTCCGCTTGCCGGACGAGCCTCTGGAATGGTTCGCGGATCGGGCGCAGATGGAGCAGGTCTTCTTGAACCTACTGAAGAATGCTTGTGAGGCTTGTGCGGAAAAGCCAAACCCCGAGATTATCGTGGCGGCTCAGCGGGAGGGAAACGAACTCGTCTTTACCGTGCGAGACAACGGTATCGGTGTCTTACCCGAGGTGATCGACCGGGTTTTTGTACCTTTCTTCACCACCAAGCCCTCCGGCTCGGGTATCGGTTTAAGCATCTGTAAGCAAATAATCACCTTGCATGGCGGCCATATCTCGGTAGAATCCGAGAATGGAAAGGGTAGCTGTTTCTTTTTGTACTTTAATTGATTATCAGTCTATTGCAGTTTTTCTAAATTTCTTATACGGAAAACTTTAGTTTCTTCAAGGAAAAACTTTCGTTTCTATATAGGGAAACAAAAGTTTCTTACTGAGGAAACTTTTGTTTTATTAGGAGAAAACTCAGGCTGCTATTATAGGAGATTCGTGATAGGATTCATGAGACGGAAAGTTGTTGTCTGTTTTTAGTGCGCTTACCCTGTAAAATACATACCTTCGCGGATATATTTAATTGATTTTCTATGAAATGGTATCTATGGGGGGCAGTTGTCCTGCTTTATTCCCTGTTTGGAAGCGCTTGTTCTACGGAAGGGAGGTATGATTTGTCGGCTTATGGTTTATCCCCGGTCGAGAATGTGGATAATGCGCCCGCTATGGCGAGGGCATTGGAGCAGATACGGGAGAAATGCGAGGAAAACCAGACCATTGTGGTGACCTTGCCTAAGGGCCGCTATGAGTTTTATCCCGATAGCGCGGCGGAGCGTGTCTATTTCATCTCGAATCATGATCAAATGAATCCGAAGAAAGTAGGTTTGCCTTTCGAGGGGATGAAGAATATGGTGTTCGACGGGCAAGGCTCGGAGTTAATCTTCCACGGCAGGATGTTGCCGGTCTCTTTGCTGGATTCGAGGAATTGTGTCTTGAAGAATTTCAGTATAGACTTCAAGCATCCTCAGATTTCACAGGTAAAAGTGGTGGAGAACGATACGCTGAAAGGCGGGATCACCTTCGAGGTGGCTCCATGGGTACGCTATGAGATACGGGATAGCGTGTTTGTAGCGAAGGGAGAAGGCTGGGAGTTGACTCCCGGTTCCGGTATCGCCTTCGAGGGAGATACACGTCATTTGGTGTATAATACAAGCGATATCCCGGTAGGCGTGCGGGGCTTGATCGAGGTTTCTCCAAGGCTGATAAAGTCTCCCCGTTGGAAAGACAGCCGTTTGGTGCCCGGTACGGTGATCGCCATGCGTTCTTGGGAACGTCCGGCTCCCGGTGTCTTCCTGTATCATGACGTGAATACGACTCTGGAGAATATCAAGGTTCATTATGCCGAGGGAATGGGCCTCTTGGCGCAAGTGAGCGAGAATATCACGCTGGATGGTTTCTCTGTTTGCTTGAAAGGGGCGGACGATCCGCGGTATTTCACGACACAGGCGGACGCTACCCATTTCTCGGCCTGTAAGGGAACGATCATCTCCAAGAATGGCTTGTACGAAGGGATGATGGACGACGCTATCAATGTGCATGGAACTTACCTGAAAGTGGTGAGACGAGTGAATGACTCTACCTTGGTAGGCCGGTATATGCACCCGCAATCGTATGGTTTCGAATGGGGAAGGGTAGGGGATTCCGTGCAGTTCATCCATTCGAGCACCATGGAATTGATAGGGGCGAGAAACCGGATTACCGCTATCAAGGCAGTTGATCAACCGGATTACCGAGGGGCGAAGGAGTTCGAGATCCGGTTTGAGAATACGGTGAATCCTTCGATCCATGAGGGAAGCGGCTTCGGCATAGAGAATCTGGAGTGGACGCCGACGGTCCTATTCTCGGATAACGTGATCCGGAATAACCGTGCCCGCGGTTCCTTGTTCAGCACGCCTCGGCAAACGGTCGTAGAGAATAATGTTTTCGATCATACCTCGGGGACGGCGATCCTGCTGTGCGGTGATTGCAACGGCTGGTTCGAGACCGGCGCTTGCCGGAACGTGTTGATCCGTAAGAATAAGTTCATCAACTCCTTGACGAATATGTTCCAATTTACGAACGCTATTATCTCTATTTATCCCGAAATCCCGGATTTAGCGTCGCAAAGGAAATATTTCCATAGTGATATCGTGATCGACGCGAACGAGTTTATTACGTTCGATAGGCCATTGGTATACGCCAAGTCCGTGGACGGGTTGGTCTTCACGAATAATATTGTCAAACAAAATAAGGAATACCCAGCCTTCCATTGGAATAACCACCGTTTCTATTTCCAGCGGGTGATCCATTCGAAAATAGAGAACAACTATTTTGATGAAGGGTTTATCCGGGAGAGGGATGTCTTAGAGGAAAATAACGGATATGATATATAGGAAATTAATCGTCTTGGCAAGCCTTTTGATAGGCTTCGTAAACATTGCGTTCGCCGGCGTTGGTGATCTCGATACGTTAAACGTACGTTCTCAAGCCCCTGTCAAGGAGAGAATGCCTGTCGTCGCCTATAAGTTTAACCCGAAAAGCTTGATTCTTCCGGCCTCATTGATAACGGTGGGAGCCGTAGGCACGGCGATCGACGGGATGAATGACTTTCACCTGTTTTCACGGAAAGATTCCGTGAAGCAAATCCATATCGACAATTACTTGGAGTGGGGAATGCTCGGTTGGGTATTTGTCTGCGACCTTATGGGAAAAGAGAAGCATAACTGGGTGGACCAACTTTGCTTGGTCGCTTTAGCGGAAGGGATGAACGGATTGATGGTGCATGGGCTGAAGAACTGGGTAAACGAGCCTCGCCCGGACGGGGCGCCTTATTCGTTTCCGTCCGGACATACCTCGAATGCTTTCTTAGGGGCGCATATGGCTTATAAGGAATTTAAGGATAGCTCGCCTATACTCGCTTACTCGGGTTATGCGATAGCGGCGTTCGTGGCGGGTTCCCGCTTATACAATAACAGGCATTGGGTGGCGGATGTAGTAGCCGGCGCGGGTTTCGGGATCTTGTCGGTAGAGTTATCGTATCTGATCTATTTCCCGATTCGTAACGCTATCGCCCGGCGGATCAATCGAAATGTGAAGAACTGCCCGATCGTGGCCGCTCCGGTATTCAGTTCGAATATGGCGGGATTCTATCTGACTTATCAATTTTAATGCGTCTTATGGATCAAGCGCATGTCGGCTTATAGAGACTGGTTGATGCGCAAAAGCTCCTCTATATGCGTGCGGTCGTTGCTGAGGCGTGGAATCTTGTGTTGGCCGCCTAATTTGCCTTTCTGCTTGAGCCATTCATAGAAAGCGCCGTCGCGGGCGATAACGATTTCCAGCGGTTGGAGGGAGATCTCTTTATACCGCTTCGCCTCATAGTCCGAGTTCAGCTTTTGTAAGTTCTGATCTAATAAAGTGGCGAATTCATCGAGAGATTCCGGTTTCTTGTCAAACTCGATAAACCATTGGTGCCGTCCTTTCGCCTTATCCAGCATAAAAAGTGGGGCGGCGGTATATTCTTTTACTTTCGCCCCGGTTCGTAGGCAAGTCATGGCGATCGCCTTATCGGCGTTATCCACCATTAGCTCCTCGCCGAAGGCGTTGATAAAGTGCTTGGTACGTCCGGAGATAACGAATTTATGAGGGAATAACGAGGTGAAACGTACCGTATCCCCGATCTGATAGCGCCATAATCCTCCTGAGGTCGTGATCACCATCGCGTAGTTTTTCCCGGTCTCTACCGATTCCAGCGGTAACACGGTCGGATGGGCGCTACCCACCTCGTTCATCGGGATGAACTCATAGAAAATACCGTAATCCGGCATCATAAGCAAACTGGGGTCTGTCGGATCGTCTTGCAGCCCGAAGAAGCCCTCGGATGCGTTATAGGTCTCCATATAATGCATCTTATTTGATGGAATCAAGGTTTTATATTGCTCCCGGTAAGGCTCGAAACTGATTCCCCCATGGAAGAAGACCTCCAGATTAGGCCATACGTCCGTAAGATATTCCCTACCCGTTTTTTTCAATACGGCCTTGATCAATACCAACATCCAAGAAGGAACACCGGATAGGCTGTTTACATCCTTATTCCAAGTGTTCTCCACGATCGCCTTGATCTTGCTTTCCCATTCATCCATTAGGATAATGGGTTTCTTGGGGACGCGTATTAAATTGACGAGCGGATTGAGATTTTGAAGTAATACGGCGGATAAGTCGCCTTGATGAGCCTCGGAGTTTAGCGGAGAAGGGCTATGGCTGCCACCTAAAATCAAGCCTTTCTTGGAGAAGAAACGGCTTTCCGGGTTGTTCCGCAGATAAATGGCTACGCAATCAAAGCCGCCTTTATAGTGGCAACCCTTTAATATCTCGGGGGTGACGGGCAGGAATTTACTTTTGTCGTTCGTGGTTCCGCTACTCTTAGCGTACCACCGCACCACCGAAGGCCAGAGAATATTCCTTTCTCCGTTGATCATTCGGGTGACATACGGCTTTATCTCGTCATAAGTCTGTAAGGGAAGACGTTGGCAGAAGTCTGAATAAGAGCGAATGCTTTTATAATCATATTTGAGTCCCCATTCCGTCTTGCGTGCCGTCGAAAGCAGAGCATGCAGCTGTTTGCGCTGGATATGGTCTATATCCTGCCCAAATCGTCCGATCTCCGTTTGTCGATGGCGGAAAAGGAGCGAAATCGTCTGTGTTAAAATATCCATGCCCTTTTTATTTGTTCGAGTGCAAATGTAGGCATTCTCTTTTTATTTATATCTTTGCTAAGTACTAAATTAACGTTACGATGAAAATAGGGATTCTCTCATCGGGTGGCGATTGCCCCGGTATCAACGCTACGATCCGTGGTGTTGGCAAGACCGCTATCATGCATTACGGCATGGAAGTGATAGGTATTCATAGCGGTTTTATAGGTCTTTTGAATAAAGACGTCCAAGTTTTCGATGAACGGAGCTTATCCGGCATATTAAATTTAGGGGGAACCATTTTAGGAACGTCCAGAGAGAAGCCTTTCCGTAAGCTTTTGGCCTCGGGAGATTCGGAAAAGCCGGAGATCATTAAGAAAAATTATGAGGAGCTGGGGCTGGACTGCTTGGTTTGTATCGGAGGAAACGGTACGCAGAAGACGGCCAATCTGTTATCTCAGATCGGATTGAACGTGATAGGCGTTCCCAAGACAATCGATAATGACATATGGGGTACGGATATTACGTTCGGTTTTAATACCGCCGTGAATATCGCCACGGAATCTATAGACCGTCTTCATTCTACGGCTAGTTCACATAAGCGGGTGATGGTCGTGGAGGTGATGGGCCATCATGCCGGATGGATCGCCTTGTATGCCGGGATGGCTGGAGGTGCCGACGTGATCTTACTTCCGGAATTGGGATACGATATCGATAAGGTGAACGAGGCGATCTTGGATCGGGCTCGCAGGGGCAAACCTTATTCCATCGTTGTAGTAGCCGAGGGTATCGAGACTCCGGATAAAAAGCGTCCTTCTGATTATATCACCCGGGCTATCGAGGCGGGAACGGGTATCGAGACCCGGGATACCGTATTGGGATACCCCCACCGGGGTGGAAACCCCTCTCCGTTCGACCGTAACCTCGCTACCCGCTTGGGAGGCCATGCCACGGAACTGATCGCTAATGGTGAATTCGGACGTATGGTTTGTATAAAAGGAGATAGGGTAGAATCCATTCCTTTGTTAGAAGTAGCGGGAAAACTAAAATTAGTGACACCGGATCATGATTTGATCGTACAAGGAAAGCGGATGGGGGTAACATTCGGGAAATAAAATAAAAAAGGTTGTGCGTTCTCTGACACACAACCTTTTTTACTTTATACTAGTAGGCGGCCGTTTATTTCTTAATACCTTGAACGGTTTGGCTTCCCTTTTCGGTAGTCAAGCGAAAGATATACATTCCAGTGGCAAAATCACCCGTGCTGAGACTGCTTCCCGGTTGCGGGATGCTACGTATCAACTTTCCATCGGCCCTGTAGATCTCAAGCGATTTCAGTTGTTGATAATTCTGGATCTGTACTTCATTCGAGAAGATACGTGGTTGAATGTCTACTTCTTCGCCTGTTGGCTTCAGTTCGTTACCTACGCTCGTTTCCGGAATTACCGTAGCCGGAGCGCTCTCGTCGGTACCATAAAGTGCCGTTACTTGGAGCAGAGGGGTATTTGTTGCCAGATTTTTCACCGTATAATTCCGTTGAGAAACAGGTAATGTCGTCAGTTCCCGAGTATCTTGATATACCTTATAACCGGTCAGCTCCGGAAAAGCCGTAATCAACTCTGCTTCTTGCGCATCGGAGGCGATAGCCAGTTTCCGGAATGATAATCGGCCCGTTCTCATGGGTTGCGGTTTCTCCGAGAAAGTGCTCGTGGAGAATACGGAACTTGAGGGGAGCTCACCTTCTTCCGCGCTTATTACGATCGATAACACAACATTGGCATCTAGCTCATCATCTGAGAATGTTTCCCATTTTTTTCCGTCCAAAGAATATAAATTCCCTTTTCCATCGACTGCGGGGCCTTCATCGGAACATGCCGGGTATGTGTTATTGGCATAGCTTATCACATGAATGGCTACCAGTAAATCCTGTTTTGCGTCGATTACGAATGGTGCTTTAAGTGTGACCGAATTTATTTTACCTGATTTCAGTTGAGTGAAACTCTCTTCATACTCCCGGTTTCCCTGTTTGATATAGACTCCATAGGTGACTCCTTCCTGCGGATAGAAATTAACCTTCCGGATCGTTTTTTTATGCACCGGTTGTAGATCTTTCGTATCCCATTTCTGAGCGAAATAGAATGGATCTCCTCCGAGACCGAACTGTTGATAACGATCTTGTGATCCCCAACCAGCTATTTTTTCGAGGACTGGGGCATTCCATGTCAGTTGAATCTCACCCGTGGAGATCTGTTTGTATTTCAAATCAGTCGGACTTTCATACTCGTTTCCGATCGTTTTCCCATCCTGCGTCATTCCCTGCAACGAGGTGACGCCCATTCCGAGTGGATCTAGCCAGACATCCATCCGGGCTGTATCATTATCACTGTATTTATTCCAGTGATAATACAATTTACCGTATAAATTCAATCCTTCGGGCAGTTCGCAACTGGAGCTTCCACCGCTCAGCGTACCTATAATCAAGCCTTTGCTATTAAATAAAGGCGAGCCGGAAGAACCTCCCTCGGTCACCCCGTGTCCGTTTAGCGTGGCATCGAAAGTCGCGTTCCAATGAGCGTTCGTGGCCCCGTTTTTCCCAACATCACTATTACGCCATGTAATCGATTCTGTCGGATAATTTCCATAGGTGGAGATTTTCATATAATCGCCGGAAGGATGATGGATGCCTACGCCCGAGAGTGAAAGCATATTTGAACGATCCCATCCGTTAAAGAATACATTATAATCGTCGGGGATCTCGTCGTTAAGCAACAGCAACAGTCCGTCGGAACCGTTTTCGACAGGGGTAGAGGCTTTCCGTGTACATCCTACCATGGTTTTTATCGGATAAATGGGTGACTCATTATCGCAGCCCACATGTTCTTGGTGGAAATAAAACAACCAGACTGCTAATTCCTCGGGAGTAACCGTCTGTTCGCCCAGCATATCTTGCGAACAATGGAAGGCGGATAATACATAAGGCTTTTTGTCACGGGCCGTATTATTTACCAGAGAAGCCGTACAAATATAGCTTCCTCCTTCTCCCTCTTTATTACGGATGTATTGAATCATTTGTATCACCCCCTTCTTTTGCTCCTGCCAATCGGCTCCCTCCTCGCAATTGATATTCACTTCGCAAGCTTCTGAAAAGCCGGCTCCCGGCGCTTCCTGTACTTCTGGCATGATCGCTTCAAGATGATTATACCCGTAACCGACCTCCCGGATGCGTAGTCGAGGTGTCTCGCCGGATGGTGCCGGTACATATTCGAGGATCACCTCATCGCCTGCTACGGCTTGGGTTGCGAACGGTCCGTTTTCAGGATGCGTACGATGCGTATAGGCACCCAATACTTGGGTTTTCGCTGCGTTATACAGGTATAACCGGGCACCTTTGGGGATATAAAAATCGGAGTAATACAGGATCAAGGCGATCGCTCCTTTCGCTTGAAGGTGAAGTTGCCATACTTGGCTGCCGTCGGGCAGTGAAATCCAATCGCCACTATCGGCGATGTCGAAGCTGGTTGGGATCGACTTGGCTACACGCAACGGAGCGCCTTGGCTGACCCTCCACGCATCGACCGTCTCGAGGTCTTCCACACTGAAATTCACTGGAACTTGTTCTGCTAGCTTTTCACTTCGAAGTGAACCTGCGAATTGAAAGCTGGGGGGGAGTCCTCCTTCGCTGATCTGCGCCAACGAACTTGAAATCGAGAAATAACCGATACATAACATGCCGGTTATTAATATTCGGAGAAATTTACTGTACTGTTTTTTCATACATACAACTTTATATGAGCTTATTCTTATATAGCTAAGAACTTGGGTATATCAAACGATGTACCCAAGTTCTGCTGTTTATCATACAGTTTCTTCCTCTGGGAGGTCAGAAAACTCTTTTTCATCGGTTAGTTCACCAGTCTTCTTTTTCTTTGTGGCAGAGATACGTTGCTGGAGTTCTTTGTCTGTCCGCAATCTTTTGACCGCCATTTTAGAAGCCGCTTGCTGGGATTCTTTTTTGGAGTAACCGATACCTATGCCAATTTGCTCGCCCAGCAATTTAATCGCACTTTGGAATACAGGATTCCCATCATGATCCGTAAAAGACTCTATTAGATCGAACGAGATCGATATTTTGTTCTTTTGGCTCCATTCAATCAAGTTTGACTTGAAATTTATCTCTTTCCGGACGAGCATATCTACATCGATATACTTTTCTATCATCACGTCACGGATAAACTTATAACAAACGTCATAACCTTGATCCAGATAAATAGCGCCGATCAAAGCCTCGAGCGCATTACCATACATATGATTGTTATGAGAGTTTATCTTGGTTGAATAGACTACCATTTGATCGAGGCCGAGTTGTACGGCGACCTTATTCATCGTTTCCCGTTGTACGATCTTGGAGCGTGTGTTTGTCAAAAAGCCTTCCCGCTTATTCGGGTAGCGCTTATAGACAATATCGGCGACCGCCGCATCCAAAATGCCATCTCCTAAAAATTCAAGACGCTCATTGTTAAGCCATTTACCATCACCCGTCTCTACCGATGATGATTTATGCAACAAGGCCTGCTCGTAAATCTGGAGATTATCCGGATAAAAACCTAGAATCTTTGATAAAGACAAATAAGGCTCCCTACCTTTATTATGCAGGAGCCTTATTCTTTTATGTAGCTGTTTGTATAGCTTTCTAAACACGTTATTTCACGAATTTTTTAACAATGGCGCAAGCGTTGTGTCCACCGAAACCAAACGTATTCGATAAAGCGGCTTTCACTTCTCTCTTTTGAGCCTTATTGAATGTGAAATTCAGTTTATAATCTATTTCAGGATCATCGTCGCCTTCCGCATGGTTAATGGTCGGCGGGATAATACCATCGTTTATAGCCATAATACACAGGATCGCCTCTACCGCTCCGGCAGCACCAAGCAAGTGACCGGTCATTGACTTTGTGGAACTGATATTCAGTTGATAAGCATGTTCTCCGAACACATCTTTGATCGCCTTAACCTCTGAGATATCGCCTACGGGAGTCGATGTTCCATGAACATTGATGTAATCAATATCTTCCGGAGCCATTCCAGCGTCTTCCAATGCGTTGCGCATAACCAGCTTCGCTCCTAAACCATCCGGATGAGAAGCGGTCAAGTGATAGGCATCGGCAGACATTCCGGTTCCTGCGATCTCGCAATATATTTTAGCGCCACGAGCCAATGCGTGCTCCATTTCTTCCAATACCAAGCAAGCTCCACCTTCACCCATCACGAATCCGTCACGGCTAGCGCTGAACGGGCGAGATGCGGTCTCGGGAGAATCATTACGTGTCGATAACGCGTTCATGGAGTTGAATCCACCTACACCCGATTCAGAAACAGCAGCTTCCGCTCCACCGGTGATGATGACGTTAGCCTTGCCTAAACGGATATAATTGAATGCGTCGCTGATAGCGTTTGTAGAAGATGCACAAGCTGAGACGGTCGCAAAGTTCGGGCCGTGGAATCCATAAAGCATGGAAATATGTCCAGCCGCGATATCCGAGATCATTTTCGGGATGAAGAACGGGTTAAACTTCGGACCGATCGTATCCTTGATCTTCGCATAACTCAATACTTCCTCGTCAAATGTCTTGATACCACCGATACCTGAAGCGAAAATAACGCCGATACGGTTCTTATCTTCTTTATCCAAGTCCATTGCCGCGTCCTCGATCGCTTGTTTCGCCGCATCGATCGCGAATAAGCTATAACGATCACACTTGCGGGCTTCCTTACGATCCATAACTTTCAACGGATCGAAGCCTTTAACTTCGCATGCAAATTGTGTCTTGAATTTGGATGCATCAAACTGAGTAATAGGTCCAGCGCCACTTTTTCCGTTGATAATACCTTCCCATGTTTCGGGGAGGGTATTACCAAGAGGAGTAATAGCTCCAAGACCTGTTACTACAACTCTTTTTAATTCCATACCTTTAGTTAAAAGGATTGATTACTTCGCGTTAGCCTCGATGTAAGCGATAGCGTCACCTACAGTTGTAATCTTTTCTGCTTGATCGTCAGGAATTGAGATACCGAATTCTTTTTCGAATTCCATAATCAGTTCTACAGTGTCAAGAGAGTCTGCTCCTAAATCGTTAGTAAAGCTTGCTTCGTTTGTAACTTCTGTTTCTTCAACACTTAACTTGTCAACGATGATAGCTTTTACTCTTTCAGCAACTTCAGACATAACTTTTTCAATTTAGATTAATAAATACGAATATACTTTTTAAATTTGCAGTGCAAAGAAAAGAATTTTTTATGTTACAAAGCAAATTTAATAAGCTAAAAATGCGGAAAACTGCACATTTTTTCTTTTCTTGTGCATTTAAACATCTGAAAATATGAAAAACATAGCGATTTTTGCTTCCGGGTCTGGTACGAATGCCGAGAACATCACCCGATATTTTGCTAACAGTGAAAACGTTAATGTTGCGGTTGTTTTATCAAATAACCGTAATGTTGGCGTGCATGGGCGGGTAAACAAGTTGGGCGTTCCCTCTTTCGTATTCTCGCGGGATGAGTTTGCGGCGGGTACGCCTATCTTGGAGAAACTGGCGGAATATGACGTTTGCTTTATCGTGCTGGCCGGTTTCATGAATAAGATCTCGGACGTGATTCTTCAGGCTTTTCCCGGAAAGATCGTGAACATCCATCCTGCGTTACTCCCTAAATATGGCGGCAAGGGGATGTATGGCATGCATGTGCATGAGGCGGTCGTGAAGGCTGGTGAGCGGGAGTCGGGTATTACTATACATTATATTAATGAGCATTATGATGAGGGCGCTATCATCTTCCAGGCTTCTTGCCCGGTATTACCTTCGGATACGCCAGATGAGGTAGCCGCGAAAGTGCATGCCTTGGAGTATGCGCATTATCCTCATGTGATCGAAAGTTTACTGTAAGGCTTTTTTGTCATTAGCCTACTTGAAAACCTAGTTTTTGGAGTACGGCGAATTCTTCCGGGTCAGCTTTGATCGCTTGGTAAGCATGGAACTCACGGGGATGATCATACGCTGCCCTAAATCGCTCGAAATGATGAGGATTCGCTCTTAGTGCTTGGTCGATTACTTCTGGGTTGAAACTTCTCAAGATGGCTTCTTCCACACGGTGCTCCTTGAATTGTCCCAAGTCGATGAATAGGTTGGTTGGGGCAGGCGGAATGACTTCCTTGATCTTTTCGATACGGATACCGAAAAAGCATCCTATATTCTCTAGGCACATTCGTGTCCCGTTCGCCTTCCCGTCGGCGGAGAAACCGGCTATATGAGGAGTGGCGATCGTGGCTTCCGACAGTAATTCCCGGTCGATATCCGGTTCGTTCTCCCAGCAATCGATGATCAGTTCGCTGACCTTGCCGGTTCGTTTGGCCTGCAATAAGGCCTGCGTATCATGTACGGCGCCCCGGCAACTGTTGATAAACCATGGTTTTCGTTCCAATTTGTCGAAAAAAGCAGGATCGGCGAGATGGCGGGTGGCGAAACGTCCCTCTTTGGTCAACGGCACATGCAAGGTTATGATATCCGCCTCTTTCGCGATCGTGTCCAAGGATACGAATCCACCGTCGCCTTCCTGCTCGGCACGGGGCGGGTCATTGCGAAGCACACGCATCCCCATGGCCTCGCATAGCCTCTCCACGATACTCCCTACATGGCCTACGCCAACGATACCGATAGTCTTCCCTGCTAGTCTCTCTCCTTTGCGGAGGGCGACGGCTACCAAAGAGGATAATACATATTGCCCCACGGAAGCGGCGTTGCAACCCGGGGCGTTCTTCCACGTGATCCCTGCCTTCTCGCAATAATGGATATCGATATGGTCGTATCCGATCGTGGCTGTCGTGATGAGGCGAACCCGGCTACCTTCCAATAGCTCGCGTGTACATTTATCTATGCTACGTACGATCAAGGCATCTGCGTCTTTTATGTTCGTGGGTGTAAACTCTTTGGAGTCAAGGTAGGATACGTCTGCTATCGGCTCCAAGATCCCTTTTAGGTAAGGAACCGTGTTATCTGCTATTATTTTCATCTTATCAGCTTGATTATCGTTACGCGATATTAAGTAAAAAACAGGGGATATACAAGTGATGATGGCTTCTTGTCGATTTCTATATGCGCTTTTGTTCTCAGCCGAAAGATTCGGGAAAACACGTACGAGTTTCATCCAAAACACGTACGACTTTTTGAAAAAACATGTACGTGTTTTGACGGAAAGATTCTCGTGTTTTTTTTTTGACGCTGATTCTTAGCTTCTTACGTGCGCAGCTCATGAGTAGGCTTATTGTATGGAATTAAAGCTTCTCGGCTTAACTAAAACGGATAGATTAATGGAAGAGCCGTGCAGTACTTATCTCAGCTTGTACCGATTGAAATGAGGCCCTGCCTTGAACAAGAAGAAAAACGTAGACAATACCGTAAGGCAAGCGCCGGACAGGTAGGCGTAGTTGAAGCCACCCAGCTCTTGTGCGATGCTGCCCCCGGCCATCAACCCGATACCGATACCTACATCCCAACTAGTTAGATATGTAGAAGTGGCCGTACCCCGCTGGTTATTGGGTGCCAGATTCACGAAAAGCGTGTTGAAAGCAGGGAACATGGTTCCGAATGCCACGCCTTGCGAGAGGGCTATACCTATGTAGAGATAAGAGGAAAATACTGGATTCCAATGCATCAACTCCTTGAGCGCCGCGAGAAGAAAGAATGTGGCCGCCGCCAAATACATCCCGAGGGAGATAACAAGCGTGATCCGTCCTTTATCCACTTGCCGTCCGGAGAACAGGCGGGAGACGGCTAGTCCCATGGCCATAAAGGTGAAATAAAGTCCGGAGTTTACGCTGATCCCGATCTCAGCGGCGTACATCGCTACATAAGTGGTAGTCATACCATAAGGAATGGAGAGCAATAATAGGGAGATACCCGCCCAAGTTCCCTTCACCAAGAAAAAGCGGTCTAGGGAGATCGGTTCTCGTTTGACCGGTTGCTTATAAGGAGTCTTGACCATATAGGCCATGATAAAACCAAGGCTTCCGGATAGCAACGAGCAGGAAAAGATCACGTCGTATGTGAAGTTCCCTTGCATGAACAGACCGATCATCGGTCCGAAACTCATGGCGATGTTATTGGCTAGGCCGTAATAGCCAATACCTTCCCCACGGCGGGAGGAGGGCAAGATATCGATCAGTATCGTATTTCCGGCCACCGTCACCATGCCGAAGGCGAAACCGTGTACGACGCGTAAGGCGATAAAGAGGGTAAGCGCCGTGGCTACCATGTATCCGCCAAATATGGCGGTGAAAATGAAATAAGCCACCAGATATAAGGGACGGCGGGCGAAAGTATCCAGTAAATATCCGGCGAACGGACGGATACAGAGCGCCGCTAGCGTATAGCACGACAAGATAAACCCGATCATAGACTTCCCGATCATGAATTCTTCCTTCAGATAAAAAGGCAAGATCGGCAGGATTAGATAGAAAGCGAAAAAAAGCAGGAAATTCGCCGCTAGTATATAGCAAAAGCTGGGTGTGACGATCTTATCATTATTCATAGAGACGTGTCGTTTATAAATGACGCGAAATTAGATGAATTTATTGAATAAAAGGGCTTAAAGTAAGTTTTTTGTACGGGATTGGGACCGATTGCCGCAAATAGTTAATTTAATTCACATGTAAGGCTTTTTTATACTCGGTAGGCGTCATCCCGATCTTATTCTTGAAGAGGCGGTGTAAGGCACGTACGTTTCCCAATCCGGAATCGAGGGCGATGGCTTCTAGGTTGTAATAAGGATATTGTTTCATTAGCTGTATGGAGTGTTCCATGCGGAGGTTGCTGATATAGTTTGTGTAATTGTCTCCCGTGTTGCTCTGTATCATCCGGGCAAAACGGTTTTTGTCCATGCGGAGCCGTTTTAGTACGTCCTCACGGGTAAGATCTGATTTTAGATAGAGTTTCTCTTTATGCATTATTTCTTCCAACAGGATGAAAGAATCTTGGTCGATTGGTTGATCTGGGTCAGTTTGTGTCTTGCTATCTGATTTGGGAAGTTCTTCTTGGTGCGATAGTTCTGCCTCTTTGTCACGTTCCTTGATCGCCAATAGCTCATTCTTGTAGGCTAGGAGTTGGTTTACTTGGTTCACTGTGATCTTGTTCTTTCGCTTGATGACCTGGCTGTTCCGGTACGAGATCCAAAGCAAGAGAATAAGGAGGATTATGATGCCTAGAGAGGCTCCGAGAAATGTGTTGCGCTGCTTCAGCTCCATTTCCTGCTTGATGATCTTGGTTTCCTTTTCGTTCGTCTCATAGGCGATGGCAAGTTCCATGGCCGCGTTTTCCTTGTTGCGGGCATACAGTTCCTTTCGTATGTTGGAGAGACGATCACTGTATTGGAGAGCTGTTTTATAGTCCCCCATTAAGGAATAGGTATTCTTTAGCTTCGCTAGCATCACCGTATAATCTTTATTGATGGTATCTTGCGCCGGAGTCAGTCTCTCCCGTTCCAAGGTGTTATGGATCACTTGCTTATAATCATTTATTAATAGCAGGTAAGGGTCCGCTCTCGTTCTTCCCTGCGGCTTTTGGGCGAATTTGGTGGTGAGGAACTTTTGGTAGTAACTGGCCGCTGCTTGTTCCTCTCCGATCAGTTGATACGCTTCGCAAAGGAAGCTATATAAATAACCTAGGTGCATATCCACCCTTGTCTCTTGCATGTCGCCTGTTTGTTCCATCTTTTCCAGAAGTGCCTCTACTTCCTTTCCGGTATTTATTGCTTCTTCATTTTTCTCCTGGATCATGATGTTTCGTAGCTTCTCCATATAAAGTGAGATCAACGTACACTTTTCTTCCGGATCGGTGGTGCCTTGTAGCAGTTCAATCGCTTGGTCAAGTGTCTCGATAGCCTTGTCTTTTTGTGCCAGCTCGTTTTGTGCCCGTGAGATGGAGATCATAGAGGTAGCCTCGACGCTCTTATTGCCTTGGGAGCGTGCGATCTGTATCGCTTTCGTTGCGTATTCTATGGCTTCGTTCTGGCGGGATAGCTCGATATAGCAATTACTTAGTATCTGGCAAACATTCATGTAGGCCGTGGAGTCGTTTTGTACGGAATCGGTGTGGAATGCGGCTAGAGCGTATTCCAGCGCTTTCTTCTCGTTTTTCAACCGGGCGTATGCCCGTGACCGGATGATATGTGCTTTGTATTCCGGTATGATCCGTAGGTTCTCGGTTTATCGCTTTTTCGGGGGTTGCGATGATCTGATTGAATATGGATTGGTAAGATAATTTTTCTTGGGGGCGGTTATCTGCGGAAGGGTTTGCCGCTCTCAAGAGTACGATAGAAAAAAAGAATAAAGTTATATATGTTAGTTTCATTCATTTACTTTTTAGCGAACAAAAATATAAATTTTTCTTTGATTTATAAGTGTTTTTGGTGACGATTAGATATGAAAAGGGCCTAGTTTACCTCGAATCCGGATTATATGTCACACTGTTTTTGGACTAAATGTCGTAAGGTAGCGGGGTTTCTTAATGAAAGTCCGCATTTAAAAGCCTTACTTTGTATCACAATAAGACAGATAAAATGGCGCATTTAAAATGTCGTGGCTGGCGTGATGAGACGAGCTTTACGTCTTAATTGAAATATAATGGAAAAGATGGTTAATATGAAGAGAAAATCTATTTTGTTATCGCTGCTTCTAGCGATTTTTGTGGTAGGAGGGATGTTTGCCCAAGAACCTACGTATTCCAAGATGTCTCCCTATACACGTATTCTTTTAGACAAATTAGCGAAGAAAGATACGGCGAACTCGTTGTTGAGGAGTTCTATCTCGGGAGATTATCTCTCGGCTTTCGTGAAGGTGGCGACGGATGAGGGATGGGCTTCCTTGGATTCGGCCGGGTGCCGTATCCGGACAAGGACGGGAGATATCGCTACGGTGTTGATCCCCCTGTCTGCCGTGGAGTCGGTGTCTGGGCTGGGTTGTATCCAATATGTATCCGCTTCACAACCTATGAGGGCCAGTATGGACTCGGCCCGTTACTACTCGGACGTGGCGGATGCCTATGCGGGGACTAAGCTTCCCCAGCCTTATACGGGCAAGGGGGTCATCGTGGGTGTGGTCGATCAGGGATTAGATTTTACTCACCCGAATTTCTATGACAAAGAGGGTAAAGCGTATCGTATCAAACAAGTTTGGGATCAAACGAGTCCTTATAGTAAAGCGGAATACAGGACGGAAGAGGAACTGCTGGATGCGGCTTGCTCGTTTGATTCGGATGTAAATACGCATGGTACCCATGTCGCGGGCATAGCTGCCGGAGGAGGGTTTGATACGCCCTACCAAGGTGTGGCCAACGAGAGTGATATGATCTTGGTGGCTACTACCATGCAGAATTCTGATATCGTAGACGGAGTGGACTATATATTCAAGGAGAGCGAGAGACTGGGTAGACCTTGCGTGGTGAATCTTAGTTTAGGGGATGGTATTGGAGGACACGATGGTACTAATTTTATGGATATAATGTTGGACCGAATGGTCGGACCGGGAAAAATCATCACGGTTGCCATGGGAAATTCTAGGGACATGCCAGTATATACCGAACTGATGTCGCCTTCGGATACCTTGCGTACTTTTGTTGGCAGGTCTAATACGGGTCTTTCTTATGGACTGGTGGATATTTGGGCGGACGAGCCCGGGGAACCTTTTTCTGTTTGCCTGGATCTGTATGATCGCGAAAGCGATGAGATATTAAATACTACCGGGTTTTTCGCCTTGGATACAATGCCTAAGTCTTCTGTTTTTACTAGTGAGAGCGTGGATGGCACGTTGGTGTATGAGGCGCAAATGGAATCTGAATTATATGTGTTTAATGGGAGATACCGTCTTTTTATTCAGTTCAATTATCCGGAAGGCACCAAAAATGAAAAGATATTCTTACTTCATGTGGCGACAAATAACACGCCGGTCCGGGCTTGGGGCAACAATGGCGAGAGCTTATTTACAGACTTGGGAAAAGGGTATCCTTATACGGTCGGTACGGGAGATTTCACTGTCGGCTCTCCGGCATCAGCCAAAAACGTGATAGCTGTCGGGGCTTATGCCACTCGTATATGCCCGGTAAATGTAGATGGGGGTACCTCTTATTTGGCAGGTAATAGTTTGGGTGAGTTAACATCATTTTCAAGCGTAGGCCCTACGCTTGAAAATCGCATGAAACCAGATATAACAGCACCCGGACTTTGGGTGGCATCCTCCTATAACTCATTCTATCTGGAGGGTGAGATCGGTGAAGGAGCCAAGGCATCACAGGCTCGCTATTCCACTTTCAATGGACATCGATATCCATGGGGGTATATGAGTGGAACCTCGATGGCTTGTCCTTTCGTGACTGGCAGTATCGCTCTCTGGTTACAGGCGAATCCTGCTTTATCCCCGGATGATATCAAGGATGTCTTCTCCCGTACGGCTGTTCAGGATAAACCGCTCTCTTATCCGAACAAGCAATGGGGATGGGGAAAGATAGACGTGTATAAAGGTCTGCTGGATATATTGGGAATCCCTACCTCTACGGAGAACGTATTCGAGGAGGCTCTGCAAGAGGCCGTGTCCGTATATGCTAGCGGTACGAAAGGAAGTTTCCATGTCCGTTGGGCGGAGGTCCCCGGTTCGTTCAGCATCCATGTACATGACGCTTCGGGCCGTCATCTGTATGGTGAGAAGGTAGATTCTCCAGCCTCGGTGGATTACGCTGTTTCCTTGGGAAATGTCCAGCCCGGCGTTTATTTCATACGGATAGATACGGCAGAGGGTACGGTGGAGCGGAAGATACGCCTATAACCCGGACTCGTCTGGATCGTTTATAGCTGGTAGCGGATCGCTACCAGAAACTCCCGGGGACGGATACGTACCCATGAGGTATAGCTTTCCAACGATGCGTATCGCGTGTATCCGTAGGTACGTTTGTCGAACAGGTTTGTCGCCGTGGCGGTGATTTGCAAACGCTGGGATTTCCATAAGACCGAGAAGTCCGCGAAAACGGCGTTGACGGATTGGTCTTCATTCACGTCATTGTGATAATGATCTACGGAAAGGCTTGCCTCTATGGGTGAGAAAATGTAGGAGAGTTGTACTTGTTGGGTGACGTTCCATAAGGGCGCCAAACGGGTACGTTCTCCTATTTTACTTCCTCCGTACCGGATATCGGTTTGGTAACTGGTCTCCCAATGGCGGTTGGGAGTCCAGATCACTTTGGGTTCTAGGCGCATGAGACGATATTGATAGGGAAGCCTTTGTCCCCCGCTGATTTGCTCGGCCTTGCTGATATTGAGGAGCGCCAGGAGCGAGGTCTTTAGCCCTAGATCGTAAAAGCCTTTGGATAGCGTGCTTTTGACGGTATATCCGGAACCGTGGTTGGACAGTGGTAAGGAGACTCGTTGTATCTGTCCGTTCTCTATACGTTGCTCGTATATACGGTTGTACCACTCCCGGTTGTGTGTCAGGTTTACCGTGGCGAAGAATTCCCGTGCCGTATTCTTGTACTCCCCATAAACGGAATAAAGCTGTTGTCTGTAAACCGGGAGGATTCCGCAATTCCAGACGCTATTCCGGTAATCCGTTTGATAAGGCCGCTCGTATAAGTCGGTCATCTCTCCGTATCTTTCCTTATAGGAGGCGTGTACCGTGAAACGCCATGCGTAATTCAGTTTGTAGATAATGGACAGGGACGGATTAACCGAGATGCGGGAGAAACCGACCTCTGTATATCCGGTCCATCTGAGAGGAACGCTGAGGGATAGGGTCCATTTATAGGTATTCCATTGGTAATCGGGTGAGAGATAAGTTTGCAGGCTTTTCTCGATATTGCTGATCTCCCCGTTTATGCCTACCGTATATCGCTGGGTGAGGGAACCGCTCTTTTTCAGGAATGAGAAGGAATTATCGGTATAAAAGTTGCGTAAGTTCATCGGATAAGGGTGGTTATCCAAGCGAAGATCGGCCGCGTTGCTGTGGTAACGGAGCAAAGACTGGACTTCCAACGTGTATTTGTCCAAGCTCCACAGGCTCCGTAAATTATTACGCAAGTCGAGGTTCGGGGTTTTGATGCGTTGGTTCAATGCTGTACTGCCGGTGGAAGCCATGTTTCCGGTTATATGGGAAAGGCTGGATTGCCAATCTCCGGTGGCTGAGGACTGGTTCTTGAGATACCTTTCCTGCGAGTTGTTTTCCACTCCGATATTTAGGTTGGCTTGATCCGAGCGAATGCGGCTATCGCTTTGCTCCGTTAGATGAATCGTGTCCTCGGATTGGTAATAAGTCGTCTCACTCCCCCTTTCCTGTGTTCGCAGGTCGTGGATATAACCGGCGTTTATACGGAGTTGGGTGTTCTCGTTCAGTTTATATAGGCGATTTGCGGATAGGCTGTGTATATGGTTGAACAGCCAGCGCTCTTTCTTTAGCGGGGCGGAGAATGAGGGCTGTAGCAGAAATTGGGGAATCTTGGGCTCGGATAAACGGGATTCGGGTGATTCGGTAAGCGTATTTTGCTCGCCCGATACATCCTGCCCGGTATTATTCCCTTTATATAGATAAGCGGATTGGCTTCTGCGGCTGATCTGCAAGGCGTCAGCGGCTCCTTTCCATAAGAACGGGGATGCGCCGAGACCGCCTTCGGCATTGATCAGCCAGCGATCCCGGAATTCCGGTCTCAGTTTGAGGTTCAACGCTACGTCTTCGGTCTTGATCTTTCTCTGTAACACACGGATCGGTTGGTGGTTCTCCATCACTTGTATGTTCTGTACGGCGTCGGCTCGCAGGTTCTCGCTGATTTGCTTGTATTTCCCGTTGGTGAGATCCAGTCCCTCCACATAGAAATTACGGATCTCTTTCCCGTTGTAAGAGATCTTCCCCAGATCATCGATATCGATACCCGGAAGTTTCCGTAATACGTCCTTGATGGATTGATCCTTTGGGGAGAGAAAGCGGGTGACATCATAATTGATCGTATCTTGCTGCCCCCAGACACGTCCCGGACGGATTTCCACCTCCTTTAGGCTGAATACCTGCGGCTCCATCTCAAAACGAAGCGTTTGTCCGGCATGTACGGCTTGTTGCTGGGTTTGGTACCCTAAGAGCGAGACGGAGACGAGAAGTGAGTCCGTCCGCTTCGGTTGGGTGAGGGTAAAGGTCCCTTCATTATTACTTAACGTATAGTTGATCGGAAGGGAGACGTTGCCTCTAGTTAATTGCACGGTGGCCGCTTCTACCGGCAGTTGGCTTTCCCTGTCGATCACGATCCCTCGGATGACGGATTGGGCGGCCAATCCTGCCGGGCAGAGCAGCGTAAGTAAACAAAAAGTGTGTATATGCAGTATGATCCATTTCATCTTTCTTCCCTTTCTATAGGGTTATACGGCATGTTCTTGGGTTGGTAAGGTTTCCCGTTATCGTCGGTGACGGTCACTTTCACCTGTGGCGAGGTCAAGGCGATGTATCCGATAGGATCGGCGGCATATCGTTCGTAAACCTTTTGCAGGTTCTTGCGGCTGATCGGCTCGAAATCGTTTCCCCCGAAAAGGATCGGGTTCTTATCCCGGCTCAGTTCGATACCCGTGCAGATGAAAGTGTAATGTCCTTGGCTGTCTTGGGCTTTTAGGATCAGGCCCGGTAATCCGCATAATTTCCAAGGACCCTCGCTTTTCGGTATCTCCGGCGTGTACCAAGCCTCATAATGCCTGCCCTTGAAATGACAGGTCGCTTTCCGGCAAGGATAGGACAGGATGGTCATCGTATCGGGCAGTAAGGTCCATTCCGGGCGCTCCTCCTTTTCCTCGCAGCGAAAGCGACTGGCGGCAAGGGCATCCAAGGTCGTGGTCTTTCCCGCCGGATAATTCTTGTAGACCTGCGCGTTGGTCTTGGATGAATATTGTTGCAGGTGTTCATTGATGACTTCTTGTGAGGCTCCGGCGGCTTTGTCGGCCTCTAGTACGGAATCGGTGAGGAATTTGGCGTAACTATAGTAAACGGAGCATTTATCCCCGACCTTCAGCATGAGGGTCTCTTCCTCTTTCTTGTCGGGTTGGAGCGTGTCCGGCATGGACGTGGTCTGGTATTGTACCGTGAAACGTGTCTCGTCGATGGGCTTGGCTCTTAGTACGTCGTTTAGGTTGAAGATGTTGATTGTCACTTGGGCGTTCGTCTCGTGTCCCGCCCCTGACAGACCTACGCAAAGCAGGCCGATTGTCGCTATGATTCGTTTCATGATCTGTTGGTTTTAGAAGTTATTTGTCGCGAATGTAAGAGAGGAACGTTTGCCGTAAGGAAGATTTTTATTACTGAAATATTACTCCGCTTATAAAAATGGCTACATGTACGTTGTAATCATGGAGTAGCTATCTATCTTTGCCGGAAAGGAATAAGATATGGGAAAGAGGATTCGATGGATATGGGTAATCTCGTTGGCGGCGGCTTTGGCGGCGATCGGGGTACAAGGCTATTGGCTGTTCAATCAGTTCCGGTATGAGATGTGTACTTATGCGGATGAGATCGCCGGTGAGGTATTTCATGCCGGGCAGGAGGAATTTCGTATACGGAAGGAAGAGGCGGAGATGACGAAAGGTACTTATATCATAGAACGCCAGTCGAAATACCAGTCTGGTGATAGCGTGTTAAATGGGTTGAAAAACTCGTTCGGTTTCCAGCTTTATCCCAAGGATACGACAAAGATCCATAGTTTTCGGCTTCATCTGGACCCGAATATGCCGGAAGATAGCTTATTGGTTGGGGTAGATCGTTCGGTCGTGGAGTTCTTTGTGCCTTTCTCTGCGGAGCGTTTGGACTCCATCTTGTCTGCCGGTCTGCCCGGTCTGGATTATCGGGTACGTCCGTTCGTAGCGAGCGATACATTGTCCGGACAGTCATCGGCCTTATGGTTACCATTATCGAAAAACCTGTTTTCAACCTCTATCTCGATATGCTATGTGTTCGCCCCGATCGAGCGAAAGGCGGTGTGGGTGGATGTGGATCTTCCCATGAATCCGTTATTGGGCCGGATGGGATGGCAGCTTTTCCTAAGTATTTTCCTTATCTTGTTATTGCTGGCTTGCTTGGGTTTCCAGATCCGTACGATCTGGGAGCAAATGCGCTTGAACGAGTTGCGTGAGGGGTTCGTGCATACGATGATCCATGAGCTGAGGCGACCGGTACAAACCTTGAAGGTATTCGTCTCTTTCTTGAATGACCGGGAGATGCGGATGGATGAGGCCACGACGGAACGGGTCCTTCAAGACTCCATGTTCGAGTTGGATAATCTTTCCGCCTATCTGGGAAAATTGAAAGATATGGTCTGTGCGGACGAGCGGGAGACGCTTCTGAGACCTTCCGCTTTTAATCTCCGTGAGTTGGTGGAGAAGGTGGTACGCCTAACCAATATCCCTGCCGGGAAAAAAGTCTCTTTCTCGACGGCCTTTCCCCCGGATATGCCGGATCTGACAGCTGATCCGGTACATGTGGCGAATGTCTTGTCTAACTTGATAGAGAACGCTATCAAATATTCGGGAGAGGAAGTGAATATCGATATCGTAGTGCTTTGGAATCAGCAAGGGGTCGAATTGACCGTTTCGGATAATGGCTTCGGTATCGCTCCGGATGAGCGGCGAAAGGTGTTCGATAAATTTTACCGTTCGTCTCATCTGCCGGATAAGCAAATTCCGGGTATTGGGTTGGGATTGAGCTACGTTCGCCAAATAATAGAGGCGCATCATGGCTCTGTATCCCTGCGAAGTGAATTAGGTGAAGGCACTCGAATTACTATAAATCTACCGACTACAGCCTTATGAAATCGACATTGAAAATACTTTTCGCTGACGATGACCTTAAGTATTCCCTCGTCTTGAAGCGATTCTTGGAACGGGAGGGGTATGAGGTGACTTATACTGGCAATGGTACCATGGCTTTGGAGCAATTCCCGGTTGTGAAACCGGATCTGGTCTTGCTGGATATCAACATGCCCGGCCTAAACGGTTTCGAGGTAGCGGAAAAGATCCGTGAGCAAGATCGTCATGTCTTGATCTTTTTCCTTTCCGACCGTTCCGATAAGAACGACCGTTTGAAAGGTTTTAGCTTGCGCGGAAACGATTACTTGGCGAAACCCTTCTATCCGGAAGAGCTGATCGCCCGTATCAAGGACCGTTTTGAGATCGGTGTCCATGAAAGCGTGCTGGAGGAGAGCTTCCATTTCGGAAATACGACCTTCAACTATACCACGAACGAGATCCGTACCGGCAATAACAAGGTATTGATCACTTCCCGCCAAGCGGATCTTCTGCGAATCCTGGCGACAAACCTGAATCTGGCGGTGGATCGTGACCTTCTGTTGGAAACCGTCTGGGGAACTAGCTCATACGCCAACTCCCTGGCCTTGAATGTGCAGGTCACCTATCTCCGTAAAGCGCTTCATAACGATCCGTCTACCAGCATCGTATCCTTGCCGAAGAAAGGATATATGCTAAGAGGATAGAATTTATCCGGTAGAATTGGGTTTCTGATCTGTAAGCATTATCTTTGTCCCACAAAGTATTCACAGAAAGAAAATGAATCATATATGAACTTCAGCGAACAATGTTTCCGCATTTTTGAGCAAGCTACGGAGGCTTATCATGTAACTGACAATGTAGATGCTACAGTGCATAATCCCTATGCGGTAAAGAGCATCGAGTTTTATCTTTATCTTAAGAACTGGATCGATGCCGTACAATGGCATTTGGAGGACATTATCCGGAATCCGGAGATCGACCCGGTGGAAGCGCTGGCTATCAAACGCCGCATCGACAAGTCGAATCAAGATCGTACGGATTTGGTAGAGTTGATCGATAGTTTCTTTCTGGATAAATACAAGAACGTGAAAGTCTTGCCGGACGCTACGATCAATACGGAAAGCCCGGCTTGGGCGATCGATCGTCTCTCTATCCTTACGCTAAAGATCTATCATATGCGTGAGGAGGCAAACCGTCCGGATGCTACTGCCGAGCATAAGGCTCGTTGTGAGCAGAAACTGGCGGTGCTGATGGAGCAGAAGAAGGATTTGTCGATGGCTTTGGATCAATTGCTATCCGATATCCGTGACGGTAAGAAATACATGAAGGTCTACAAGCAAATGAAGATGTACAACGACCCGGCCTTGAATCCTGTGTTGTACGGTAAGAAATAATGGCAAATATATTAGTAATACGACTTTCGGCTATCGGGGATGTGGCGATGACCGTTCCCGTTATCTATTCCGCAGCCAAGGCGAATCCTACGGACTCGTTTACCGTGTTGACGCAAGCGTTCTTGATCCCGGTTTTTATCAACCGCCCGAAGAACGTGAACGTGATCGGTATCAATACGAAGAGCACGGAGAAAACGTTGGCGGGATTGCTTCGTTTTGCCTCTGCCTTGGTGAAATACGATTTCGATATGGTGCTGGATTTGCACGATGTGTTGCGAACCATGATTATCCGTACGCTGTTCCGCTTGAACGGCAGACGGGTGTTTGTCGTGGATAAGGCCCGGAAAGATCGTGCCCGGTTGACCGACGCGAAGCATAAACGATTTAAACAACTTCGCCCGGTGATCGAACGTTATGCGGATGTGTTCCGTAACGCTGGACTTCATTATACGGAATCGTTCACCTCGCTTTATGAGACCTCGACCCCTGATTTATCCGCCTTGGAACCCCTTGCGGGAACGAAGACGGGCAAATGGATCGGTATCGCCCCCTTCGCCAAGCACCGGGGAAAGATTTATCCGACCGGGGAGATGGAGCTGGTCATGGCCGAGCTTTCCGATCGAGAGGATTTTACCATCTTCCTGTTCGGTGGTCGTGGCTACGAGGAGGCGCTCTTGGATCAATGGGCTTTTGAGTATCCCCGGGTAAAAAGCGTGGCGGGCAAGTATTCCTTGGATCAGGAACTGGCCTTGATCAGCCGGTTGGATCTGTTGATTTGCATGGATTCCGCCAATATGCATTTCGCTTCCTTGGTCGGTACACGGGTGCTTTCCGTTTGGGGCGCTACCCATCCCTATGCCGGATTTTACGGATATCATCAGGATCCGGAAGATTGTATCCAGTTGGACTTACCTTGTCGTCCTTGTTCCGTATTCGGCCAAAAGCCCTGCCTGCGGAAGGATTGGGCGTGTATGAGACAGCTCAATCCGGATCTAATCATAAACAAGGTATTAACCTCTTTAAATGAAACGGTTTCGGATGAAGGAGGTCATTAACCCGGCGTACGGGCGATTCGAGGATTTTGTAAGGCGTGTACCTCGTATATTTTCAGAAGAGGGAAAAACGATTTATAAGGCGAGGAATGAGATCAAGGTTTTTGAGGTAGATGGTGTGGAACTGAATGTCAAGCGATATAGAGTCCCCTTCTTGATAAACCGTGTTATTTATCGTTTTTTCCGTCAGCCTAAGGCTGTGCGAGCCTATGAGTACGCTCTGCGTTTAGTCGCCAAGGGGTTTGAAACTCCTGCCCCGATCGCTTATATCCTTTTTAGGAAGAAAGGGTTTTTGGGATATAGTTATTTTATCAGTCTGCAATCCAGCTATAAGACATTGTATAAAGTCGGACAGCGTCCGGTAGAGGGGAACGAGGATATTTTTCGTGCGTTAGGCACTTATATGGCAGAGTTGCATGAGGCGGAGGTCTATCATGCCGATTTCTCTCCCGGAAATGTATTGTACGATCGTACGGAGGAAGGGGTTAGGTTTTCCTTGATCGATATAAACCGGATGTATTTCGGGCCTGTCTCGCTAAAACGAGGATGCGCGAATTTCTCCCGCTTGTGGGGACGGGAAGCCGCTTTTCATTTAATGGCTGAGACCTATGCCGAGAGCCGGCATTTTGATAAAGCGGAATGCCTTCGTTGGATATTATACTATCGAAATCGTTTCTGGAAGAAATATGCGTTGAAGCATGAGATTGAATTTGAATTATAGACTTTTATGAAAATACAAATACTCCGGTTCTGTTTAGTTGTTAGTTGTCTTTTGGCCTATGTATCTCCGGTTAAGGCGTTAGAATGGTGGGAAAAGGTAGAGTATCTGACTTACTCGCCCCGTTATTTCGGGCCAAATGCCTTTCCGATTCCCGAGTTGGTGGGAGGAAGCCTGTCCAGCCGTTGGGAAGTGGAGCTTCGGGGGGAATATCATAAGACGCGAGGCGATCAGACAAAAGATATCTTTACCCGTTTGTACATTCCTGTCGTAAAGGGGCGTGTAGGAGTGAATGTCAGTTGGGTATTCCAAGAATGGTATGAGATGTCGCCGGAAGTGCGGGATGAGCGTTATGCGGTAGAACTGAAATCCCCGATTGTTTGCCGGGGCGACGTGATCTTTAATTTTTATTTCCAAGCTCTCCGGAGCGAGAAGTGGATGGATATCGTGGTAAGCGCCAACCTGAAAACCGCCAGTGGCGGACGCTTGTGCGACGCTCGTTATACGGATGCGGCCTCTTATTGGTTCGACGCCAATCTGGGACGTACGTTGTGGAAGCGGAAAGATGTAAACGCTTCGATCCGTGTACAAGCTTTAGCGGGTTTTTATTGTTGGATGACGAACGATGTCGTTAATCGTCAGAACGACGCTTTCTGTTATGGGGCAGGTGTGTTAGGAACCTATCGGGGGGTCTCGTTGGATTGTAATTATGCCGGTTTCCGGGGATATCGGGATAATGGGGATAAGCCGATGATTCTACGGACAAAGCTAAATTATGAGCTTAAGAAAAATATCCTGTCCTTCCAATATAAACATGGAATGAAGGACCATCTTTATGATAGCTATTCATTAGCTTATATCCGTTGTTTCTGAATCTGTAAATAATCTATGCTTTCTTGATCGACCTGAATAACGTGGCGAAGCCGTCTGTATAAGCCTTTACGCTGAAATCTTGGATGATATGCTCACGTGAGGCCTTGGCGAACGCTTCCAATCGCTCCGGGTTATCGATAAGCGAGCGGATAGACGCCGCCATTTGTTGAGGAGAAGAAGGCGGCACTAACAATCCGGTGACTCCGTCTATGATTAAGTCTCTTGCTCCCGGTATGTCTGTTACGATACAAGGTACTGAACAAGCCATAGCCTCTCGCACGACTCTAGGGGAGGCATCCCGGTGCGAGGGAAGTATAAACAACTGGGACGTGACCAGAAAAGAGATGGCGTCGGAACGCTGTCCCAGAAAATGAATTTGTGCGCTTACCTTCGACTGTTGGGCTAATTGGAAATCATTTTCCCCATATTCTCCCACGATTGTAAGATGTACCCGTGGATCATCCAATAAGATAAACGCATCAATCAAATCGGTTAAGCCTTTGAACGGCCTGTTCTTCGTCGCTCCGATATAGATGCAACGAAAGGCGTCGTCCGGAATATCGTCTGCTTGTTTGGGCGTACGGACTGCCTCCTTGATCCAATCGATATCAAATGGCTTTGTGCTGGTCGTTAGTCTTTTTCGTGCGATGAATCGGGAGAGATATTCCTCGATATCTTTGGTCTCGCATACGACATGCTCCACGGCGGGATTTAATATGCCTAGATAATAGGTCGGATCGAACCGCTTCAATTTAGCCTGCGTACCTCGGTATGCGATATTCTTCGCCCGTGTGCCTATGGAGGCGAATAGAGCGTTTGATAAACCGGAACTACTCGGTGAGTAGATAAGGTCGATCCGATAAGTCTTGATGATTTTGCGCAGGGCACGAATAACGTTCCAGTTGAACTTCGAGGTAATGACCGGCAGATCCAAAGGTGTACAATTCCCATAGATCTTTTTGTCGGTATACGATTGGGGAGAAGCGATATAGATGTTGAAGTCCTCAAGCTTGGACAATCCTTCCAGCATTTTGTAGGTCGCTATATCGGCTTCTTTATAGACTAAAAGTATATTCATTGTGTATGGATAAAATGGATTTGCTAAGATCGTGAGATATTCTCGTATACTCGCATGAAATGAGCCGCTAATACGTCGGGCATGAATCGCCGTATATTCTCTCGTCCGCCGGAACGCATGGATTCGGCCAGCTTCGGCTCGTTCAATACGGACTCTATCAAGCTGCGCAGCTCTTGCTCATTTCTCGGATCGGTATATAGAGCGGACGATCCGCCCGCCTCTTCCAGACAAGAACCGGTAGCCGCTATCACTGGAATACCGGCAAGCTGGGCTTCTAAGATCGGGATACCGAATCCTTCGAAAAACGAGGGATAGACAAATAAGGTCGCCATCTGATAGAAAGCGGCTAATTCGTTAAAAGGTATATGAGTCAAGATACGGACACGACCGGACAGGTTGTTTTCCCGGATATAGGTCTCTACCGTGTCCGTATAAGGCGTATGCTTACCGATAGCGATCACGGAGATATCTTCTTTCAGCTCTTTCAGGGCTTTTACCAGAAGCAATAAATTCTTCCGTTCCTCGATGCTCCCTACATATAATATATAAGGCCCGTTTATCTGATATTTCTCGCGTACGGACGATTTCACGTCTTCTTGAACCGCTTGGCCGAATATCGGGTCACAACCTTGGTAAACAACCTCGATCTTGCTTTCCGGAATGTGGAAGAAGTCCCGGATGTCTCGCATCGTCTGCCTGCTGATCGCTATGATCTTGTCCGACCGTAAACAAGCTTGCTTGAATTTGTAGGTATAGATGGAACGATCGATCGGTTTATAGAGCTGCGGGTAACGCAAGAAGATCAAGTCATGTATCGTTACGACCGCCGGGATTCCGTTCTGTTTTAGGTTCATCGGAATCTCGTTGCTCAAGCCATGGAACAGATCGACGCGCTCTTTTCGAAGCGTAGCCGTCAGGCCCGAGGTACGCCATAAAGAGGGAAATAGCTTATCGAACCTGCCCTCCGGATAATGGAATGATACATTCGGACGCTCCTCGATCCGTTTCCGCAACGCCTCTTTGCCTTTGCCCGGCGTATAGAGTTGATAGGTATGCTCCGGGAAAGAAGCGGACAGGCTATTCACGACGAACCGGCTATAATTACCCAGTCCGGTAGCGTTATGCGTAATCCGTTTTGCGTCGAAAGCGATCTTCATAGGCTTGAATTCGATATATGGGGCAAATATACGATATAATTTTAATTACCTTTACCTCATTTCCTTCCGAAATCCGCCGGGATCTCCCCCCATACGGATGTTTCCCATTTGAGGATCTGGGTGGTATAGGTATGGGTGTTCAGCCATTTTTCGGCCCGCTCGATGAGGTCGAAGATAGGTTCGTTGATCGGTTTACGTGCTAATAAGGTTTTGCATTTCTTTTTCTTGACCCAGCTGATGGCGTTGCGGCTATCCGAATAGATCGGCAGGTCGCTTCCCTTTTGCTGTAGCAAGGCGAGGCCATGTACTAAGGCGAGGAATTCCCCGACATTGTTCGTGCCCTCCTTCAGCGGGCCGATATGGAAGATCTCTTGTCCGGTAGCGGTATAAACGCCTCTGTACTCCATATCCCCGGGATTACCGCTACAGGCGGCGTCTACGGCAAGACTCTCATTGATGGGGTTCCCGATCGGGGCTTCCGGCGCGAGACGGGCCACGGCTTTCGGGGAAAAGGCGGTCTTTAGGTAATGGGTATAGCCGGCCTCGAAGGCTTTGGCGGCTTCCTCCCGGTTCTCGAAGGATTTATATTTGGCTCCCTCTTGTCCGTCTACCTGTGCCTTGCATTCTGCCCAGTTATCATAGATTCCCGGGTTCAACCCTTTCCATACGACATAAAACTTATTCTTGGCCATGACTCTTACTCAAGATTTCTTGTGAGAATTGCGTATAGGTACCGAACGGCGCTCTTTTATCCTTGAAGAAACGGATCAAGGCATCCAGCCTTCTTTCCATGCCGCAACCGGAATGGTTGGTCATGATAAACGGCAACTTTAGCTCTTTCCGGTCGCTCAAGGAGGTAAACTCCCACGGATGGAAATAGGTCAGGAAATAACCGTCCTCTTTCCAAGTCCAAAGCGCTAACTTACGGTACAAGGTGGCCGGAAGGTTATGGTAAGCCAGCCAAAACAAGGGGAAACGGACGATCGGGGTCACCGAGGCGGGCAGTTGCAATACGCCTTCTTTCATGAAATATGGAGGGTGCTATTACAAAAAGATAGACCAGAAGGGCAAG
>OGDP01000493.1_pt1 | contig 36071 bp, 25 predicted proteins | sample 1570441 | NCBI WGS metagenome assembly OGDP01 (sample SAMEA2581961, study PRJEB24529) | metagenome | biome: Human gut stool | place: China | collected 2011
TGCAACTTAAAATGCTGTCCATCTTTATATCAGTCTTTTAATTTATAAATAGCCAGAATCGGATTATCATCCGGCCCCATCGAGTCAATCATATCTAGAAGCTGCTGACGCTTTTCGGGGAATTTCACGTTCGTGGATTCGGATACTATCTTTCTGATTTCATCCATATTGTCTTGGGTGATACAGATTGCAAACTGGTTTTCACTGATGTAATCCATTTTACGAAGGTGGTCGGAACAACCGTCAATGTCGTTGGTGATACCGGCAGCAGACCCAATTATCCATTCATAAGCCGGTGGAATTGGAAATGAAGCTTTTAGTCCTTCTGCATCTTGTTTCCATGTTTTTATCTCTTTACTCTTTTTGTCGTATCTGAAGAACCATGCTTTTTGTTCCAATCCGAAACTGCCTAACAGACAGTCTTTGGTTTCCCAAAAACGATGAAATATGATATAATTTTTCCATTCGGCACAGACCTTTAATTGGAGCGGGCGTTTGTATTTTCCCAATGATAAGAAATATCTGGGGCGGATGGTGTCATCAAAAGCTGCATAGATGGTATCCGTGAAAAAAGAATAGACATTGGGATGATTCTTATAAGCCCATGCGACAGCGAAGCCTGTATTCGGTCTGTTTCTGTCATCAAATCCGGTATAATCCACATCAGGAGTTTGTTTTTGGATGATATTTCCATCAAAATCCTGAATACTCATATCGCACATTAAATATTTGCCATCCCAAACATCATAAAATGGAAAGTGGATTATCCTGTTGTTAACAATGTAATAATTCTCTGCAGCGGTGTGTGGTTTGTTCAAGGGAATACATTTCACAAACTCTCCGTTTTTTATTTTATGAACGAAAAGTTCATTCCGATAAGTAGAAGATATATAGACTAAGCTGTCTCTGGCTACAACACCAATAGGCCAATGCATTTCTCCGGGTCCTTGCCCTGATTTACCGATTGTACGGATGAACTTACCCGTGAAACGGTCGAACATAAAGATATGAGGAGGAGGTGTCGTATTGCCAGAGCTGGTATAAAAAATGGCACTGTCGGACACATAGCCTCTATTCATTGCTCCAACCAACCCTTTTTCTGCCGCCTCCAGTTTTACATATTCCACATCCTCCACAATGTCACTCAGTAGTAAGGAGTCGCCACATGGTTTCAGGTTATTTGCCAAATCTATAACTCTGAAGAGCGTATCTTCGTTCACTTCCGGTTCGTCTGTTGCTATTGCGGCAGATTGGGAGGACTTATTATTGCAAGAGAGCAACATGAAAAATCCCATACACAAGGTTAACAAGTATTTCATAGTGTGTGTTTTAATATTTTATTTTTTCAAAGAGTAGGGAAGGAGTAAATATATTGCTGCATTAGGCAAATTTTTATTTTCTCATTCCCTATTCTTATTTTTAACGCACGGCGTATTTAGAACATGGTTCGTTATTATATAATTGTTCTAAATAGAGTATAACCACCATCAGTAATACATCCACCAGTTGAATTTCCGCCGCTAGGACCGATTTTATAGTTAGCAGTTCCATTATTATGAGTAGTAGAACCTCCGCTACCTTCATAATTGCAACCGCAACCACATGTCCTATCACCACCGTTAAGAGCATCCATTTCGCGATCTCTCAACTCGGCATCATTCAAACCATTCAGTTTGATTTTTTTTAATGTCTTCATTATTCGTTTAATTTAAAAATTACAATTTATTCTACCTATAAATCTCTTGAGAGGAACAAAACAAGAAAATATCCTATTGCCCAAGCGTGCGCACACTTAAGAGCCCTATTCCTTTTGCCCCGGTTTCTAATGAGCGGTCCTTCATGTACAGAAGATTGTATTCCATTACTTTCTCGTCCATGTCTTTAAATGTTTCTTGGATGTCTGTTTCCATAAATCCTTGTTTAATGAGATAGAGCATGCCCCATCCTATGCCTGCCAGCCCTCTTTTGAAAGAGATGGGGGTTTCGGTGTGCAGATTCTCCAATATTTCATTTAAAAACTCTTCAACAAAATCTTCGTATAAACTATTTCCGGTATATCGTGCATAATGAAAGAAGAAAATGACCATTCCCATCTTGCCGTTGTATAGCCCTAAATCAGAGTGAAAAGAACCATAAAACAGGTAATGATTGGCTATTTTTTCTAATAAAGCATTATCATCAGCCATCTTCTTCTTTCTTAATTAGGGCATTTCTAAATATCTATTTTAAAGTTTCCCGATAAGGAGGTCCCTCTGGGGGTAGTTATCAATAAACTATAATTCCCTGCTGCATACCGGCTTACATCGAAGATTTCAGTCTGGAAATCATTAAATGATACCGTGCGTGTTTCTACTGTACCTGAGTTTCCCACAATAGAGACAGTTACATCTTCTATTGCATCAAAAAAGGTAAGGGTAAGTTTCTTTCTTATCTTCATTTACTGTCCCCCATGCGGGAATAGTAATAAATGCAAGGAGCAAAAAAAGTACGTGTTTCATAGTCTGAAATTTTAAATGATGGCAAACATAAGCCTATTTTAATTCATATCCAAATGAAACTTGGGGAAATAATGAGATATCATTATCTTGCTGACTATTAACATATTACTATATTTTATACCGCATTTAATTGCCGAAAATGAGATATTATGACGAAAGGCAAATGTTAAAAAAGTACATAAATCACGCTTCCAACTCTTTTATAGAATTGATAAATTCTACAAAAATATGTTTTCCTCCCTTGGGAAGCCCTACTTTTTTACAAATATCACTGGTATATCGTTCGACAGTCCGCTCCCCGATACCCAGCAATGTGGCAATGTCTTCTATGCTAAGGTTTAGTGCAGTTAAACAACATACGTCCATAAGCTGATTTGATTTGGATAATACTGGGTAATGCTTTATCAGCTTATCGGTAAAATTTTGATTCGTCAAGTTAAGCCATTGACGCAGGTTGTCTCTCTCCCGCTCTTTGTCATACGTTTTGTCCTTCGTGATGGACAAATAGGTTTTGAAGATTGAACTATAATCATCCTCTTTGTCCTCCTTGCTCTCCTTTGTTTTGTTTATGAAATACTTCAGCCTTCTTTTTTCATTTTTTAAATCGTTTATTTGACTTTCCAACTCGCTTATTTGGATTACATAACGTTCGTTTTCTTGGGAACTACTAGTTAGTACCTTCTTCTTCTCTTCCAATTCTTCTATTTGTTTTTGCAGAGCATTTGCCTTTCTCCATTTTTTTTGCAAGAAAGTAACTGCAATTATACAAATGAGTGAACCAACAACACTAGTTAGTATCCATTTAAAATATAGTTGGTCGTTGGTACGCGCCAGCACTTCATTATCGTATTTCTGCTGTATTTTTCCTACTTCTTCTGCACGGTTTTCCTTGTAAATGGAATCTGTTAGTGCTATATAATGATTTAGATAGGAGTGCTCTTGGGGATGAGAAGCCAAAAAATAGTTTAATAAATCCAGATAGCTATTGGATCGCACTAGCAAGTCCGGGCAAGACAATAAGTGAGTAAAGAGACTGTCTGCTTTCTCTTTCTGTCCAGTATATGCATATAGATTGGCCAGTCCCAGCGACAACTTGTCGGGAAAATGGGGAGAAGATAATCGTATGGCATGAATCAGATATTTTTCTGCTTCTGCATAGTTCTTTTCAAATATCTTTCTGTTTGCTATATTATTGTATATTTTGACCTGAAGGTCAAGGTCATTTAGAGAATCGGCAATATCTATTAAGGTATTGATGCACCTATTAGCGCTGTCCGCTTGATGAAGGGTATAATAAAGAGTTGACAGATTGAGCAAATTACTGGCGTATGCAACCGTGTCCTTTCCATCTATATTTGCTTGCACGGCTTTTTGATAATATTCTTTAGCCGGCTCGAAATGGAAAGATTTTTTATTAATATATCCCAAGCTGCTATAAATACGGGCAACATACCGTTTTTCATTCATATCGGGAATACACATTTCGGCTTCTTTGTAAGCTAGCAGGGCATTGGGAATGTCTTTGGTATATTCTTCCAATATACATCCCTTCACATAAAAGGCTGCCCCTTTTTTATCTGCGTCATTCTTATCTTTATAATATTCTATGGCAAGGTTTATCAATGAATCGGAGGATACAGGGATATAACAGCGATATTGGGCTAGCGAAAGCAGCAAAGCATAGTCTGCCTGCTCTTTTCCGGTTAAGTGCCGGGAAGCAGAGATGGACTCCAATAGGTGCAGCGCCGAATCGGGGGCAGTCCATATAAGTTCCTCCGCTTGCGACAAGTGCTCTGTGACATGACGAGCGGAACGGTCGCAAGCTGTACATGCCAATAGTAATAGAATGGTCAGGATAAATAGAATGTTTTTCTCCCTTTTCATAGTTAGTTATATATATTATTGCGAAGTAAATAAAAAAGTTTCGCAATATCAAAGTTTTAGAAACTTAACGACTCGTTTTTTACAGATTATCAGAACACAGCCAAATGCTGAAGGCAGATTGGGAAGGGACTTGGGAAGCACGGCTGAAGGGAGGATGAGGGGATGTGCTTGCTAAAAATCAGTATTGAATTGTCGTAATTCCGCCCGCAGCAGATGTGCCCTTCCCTCGGTCATACTATCCAGCAGTTCCCAAAAACGAGGACCGTGATTCATTTCTTTTGTATGCGACAGCTCGTGCAACAGCACATAATCCATCAGGTGCGAAGGCAAGAGCATCAAATAGCAGGAAAGGTTTATACTCCCGGCCGCCGAGCAACTGCCCCAACGTCCTTTGCTTCCGGTTATCTTCACTCGTTTGTATGACAAGCCATAGTGTTCTGCCAATGCATCAAGCAAAGGTGGCAAATATTCACCCGCCACTTTCTTCATCGCCCTGATAATGGCATTGCGCACCAACCGCTGCACCTCCTCCTTTGTAAAGTCAACATCACGGGGGCAAATGATTTTTATTCCTTCCTCCGTATTCCGCACAGAAAAACAGGTAAAATTGCCTTTTTCCAGCCATAGCCTGAAACAAGGGGCCTGAATACGGAAATCCAAGTCTATAGATTTCTTGCATACCCTCTGCCAGTCCTGCAACAAGCGTTCACGATATTGCTCTACAACTTCCATCACCTTACTGCTCAGGCTGTAAGGCGGTACCGTAACATGCAGTCCATCCGGCTTTACACGCATGGTAATGTTACGTGCCAAACGATGGGTACGCACAATAATACGATTGAAATCTTTGTCAGCTAATACTCTCTTTGTTGCCATATCAGCCACAAAGATATATTATTCATAAGAAAAAAAAGAGGGAATTGCAACTTTACTGCCACTCTCTTCGTCTAATAGATAGAAACCAATAAAAAACACAGAAATATGAAACGTACATACTTTTACTTATTCAGTCTGGTTATGACTCTGACAAGCTGTGTAAACGGCATTGCTCCCAGCAAGAACAAAATAACCAAGAAATACAGTGTGGAAGCATTCGATAATATTGCCAGCCAGGGTACCGTCAATATTGTATTCAAGCAAAGTAATGCCACAACTGTAGAGGCTTATGGCCCCGACAATATCATTTCCAGTCTTATTGTCACTTCGGAAGACAGTACACTGCACATCTCCATGAAGAAAGGTGTGAAATTCCGCAGTTTGAAGAACAACAATGTCACAATCACTATTACTGCTCCCAAATTGAGCAGCATCAGCCAACAAGGTACAGGCAATATAACCTTGAAAGATTCCGTCAAGGTAGATGATATAAAAATCACCTCTAACGGAACTGGAAACTTTAAAGCAGATGAATTGACCGCCGATAATATAAGCGTAAGATCCGACGGAATAGGCAATGTCATACTGAAAGGAAAGGCAGAGAAGGCAAGCTATCACATCAAAGGTATTGGAAACCTAAACGCCAAAGATATGATTGTTTCAGATGTTGTCGTTGAACAAAAAGGCATTGGAAATGTTTCTTGTTATGCATCAGGAAAGATAACCGTAAGTACAAACGGAATAGGCAATGTTGATTACTTTGGGAATCCCCCAACTACCGATATAAATAAATCCGGTATCGGTAACGTAAAAAGAAGATAAAGCTCATTTCATAATTCTCTCTTTACATTAGATTATCTACCTAAAAAAGGATTACTGCTCACGCGGTAATCCTTTTTACATTATTTAGTTAGTTAATTTAAAATTTGAGAGAATTGAAACTTCACAGCCTCGAATTAAAAAGTTGTTTTAATAAGCACTAACTATCTATTTATATATAAAAGCAAATGAAAATGTTATCTAATTCTTCACTCCTGCTGCCTCATCTCCGGCTATCTTTGTAACCGTATCTATCGGCAGCACCGGTTCGTATGCCACTTGCGGATCATTTACGGTATCACGGTAATCATCATGCATATACACCATATCGCTACCATCATCCTGCATGGAACGTTGCACCACCGTTCCCATCACAAACAAGACAGCTATCATGGCAGCAGCCTTGAACAACGGCATAAAGCGCGTTCGCAAAGTGAGGCGTTGCGCTTTCACAACCGGTTTTTCCACCCGGGCCAGAACCTTGGCATCAAAGTCACTGCCCAGCCCCCTCTCCTTCTCAATCTCCTGATAAGCAAACATTGCCTTGTAACGGAGTAAATGAGCAGGAATCTCTTTCTGATGAAAGAAAGAACGCAAAATCTGTTCCTCTTCCAAGGAAGTCTCACAGTTCCAGTAGCGTTCCAATAACTGTTCAATGTACTTATAATCCATAATCTTCTATTTCCGTATATCTTTGTTTTATCTTTTGCCGACTGCGAAAGAGATTGATTTTCACCTGCTCTTCCGTTATCTGCAAAATATCTGCAATTTCTTTATAGCTCTTTCCTTCAATATCCCGCAACTGCATAATACTTCGCTGCTTTTCGGGAAGTTCGTTCAGCAGGCGGTGAATCAAACCTAATTGCTCACTCTGTGCCAACTGTTCATAAGGGTTCAATGCATCGGGCAGTTCCTGTGTTTCGGGTGTCAATTCCATGTGCTGTGAATCTATCTTTTCACTCCGGTCTATTGCCAGATTTCTTGCTACCGTCAGACAGTAGGCTTCGATGGATTCAAAATTCGGCCACTCATCACGTTTATTCCATACCCTAATCATCGTATCCTGCACCACATCCTCCGCTTCAGCACTGTTCAGCGTAATACGAAAAGCCAACCTGTAGAGTTTGTCTTTCAGGGGCAAAATGTCGTTTCGGAAACTGATTTCTTGCATTGCTCTGTAATAATGACGGGTGAGTTGTACAAAAGTTACACTCACCCGCCTATTTTTTGAATTATTTTTTGATTATAGTTCCGCCTTCTCCCTTAATGGCTGAAGCCAAGGTAATTACAACCTGACTCACTCCTGCATCAATGGCAGAGAAGGAATTTTCCAGTTTAGGTATCATCCCTCCCTGAATGATACCTCGGGCTACATACTCTTTAAATTCTTCGGGAGTAATAACAGGAATGACGCTATCATCGTCATTTTCGTCGCGTAATACGCCTTTCTTCTCAAAACAATAGACAAGTGTCACATCAAAAAGTGGCGCCAACGCTTTTGCTGTCTCCCCGGCAATGGTATCGGCATTGGTATTCAGCATACTTCCCTGCCCGTCATGAGTCAGAGGAGCCATGACAGGAACAATACCCTGACGAATCAGTGTAGCCAGAAAATCGGCATTCACCTTTTCCACATCACCTACATAGCCATAATCCACCTCTTTCACCGGCCGTTTCACTGAACGAATAACGTTCATATCCGCTCCGGTCAGCCCGATAGCATTCACTCCTCTAGCTTGCAGACCGGCAACGATATTCTTGTTTACCAATCCGCCGTAAACCATAGTCACAACCTTCAGCGTCTCGGCATCCGTAATGCGACGGCCATTCACCATTTTACTTTCAATACCCAATCGGGCAGCCAGTTTGGTGGCTGAACGTCCCCCACCGTGCACCAACAATTTATATCCTTCAATAGCGGAAAAGTCGGCCAAAAGCCGACTAAGCGTAGTTTCTTCCTCTACAATCTTTCCGCCTACCTTTATAACAGTCAGTTTTTCTTTCATCCTTTTATTCCAAATAAGTATATCCATAAAGCCCGGAACGGTAGTTGGACAAAAATTCTTTTCCTTCTTCTACCGATATCTTACCTTCTTTTACAGATTTAGTCACCCAGGTTTCCAATGTACGCACCAGTTTCTTCGGATTATACTGAACATAATCCAACACTTCCGCCACGGTTTCGCCATCAATCACCTGATCAATAGAATACCCTTTATCATCTACCGATACATGCACTGCATTCGTATCACCAAACAAATTGTGCATATCTCCTAAAATTTCCTGATAAGCTCCCACTAAAAAGACACCTATGTAATAAGACTCTTTTTGCTTCAATGAATGCACAGGCAGGTCGTGCGATACATAACGGGTAGATATAAAGTTGGCTATCTTTCCGTCAGAGTCACAAGTAATGTCTTGCAAAGTAGCATTCCGGTCGGGTTTCTCGTCCAGTCTTTGGATAGGCATAATGGGGAATATCTGATCTATCGCCCAAGAGTCCGGCAAAGACTGGAAAAGCGAAAAGTTACAGAAATATTTATCAGCCAATAATTTATCCAATTTACGGAATTCATCGGGAGCATGTTTTAACCCGGAAGCAATTTGATTAATTTCACGAGTCACAGACCAATAGAGACGTTCTATCTGCGCACGGGTTCTTAAATCCACAATACCATGACTGAACAAATCCAGTGCCTCTTCACGAATTTGCTGTGCATCATGCCATGCCTCCAACATACGGCTCTGATTCAAATTATCCCATATTTCATATAGTTCATGCACCAGTTCATGGTCTTTTTCACTTACTTCAAAGTCTTCATCCATTTCGGGCAGAGTAGCTGTTTCCAGCACTTCAAAAATCAGCACCGAATGGTGTGCCGTCAGTGAGCGACCACTTTCTGTAATGATATTGGGGTGCGGAATATTATTTTTATCACTAGCATCCACCAACGTAGAGATAGAGTCGTTTACATACTCCTGAATAGAATAGTTCACGCTGCTTTCACTATTGGAAGACCGGGTACCGTCATAGTCAACACCCAAGCCTCCACCGATATCAACAAACTCAACATTGAAGCCCATTGCGTGTAATTGTACATAGAACTGTGAAGCTTCACGTAAAGCTGTTTTAATACGGCGTATCTTGGTTACTTGACTTCCGATATGGAAATGAATCAACTTCAAACAATCTTTCATGTCTTTCTTTTCCAAAAAGTCAAGTGCTTCCAGCAACTCACTGGAAGTCAATCCAAACTTGCTGGCATCTCCACCGCTATCTTCCCATTTTCCACTGCCCGAAGAAGCCAGTTTAATACGAATACCTATATTAGGGCGTACATTGAGCTGTTTCGCCATCTTTGCAATCAAGCGTAACTCATTCATCTTCTCTACTACCAGAAAGATACGTTTCCCCATCTTCTGAGCCAGTAAAGCCAACTCAATATAGCTCTCATCTTTATATCCGTTACAGATAATCAGCGAGTCTGAGTCCGTGTTAATAGCAATCACTGCATGCAATTCGGGTTTGGAACCGGCTTCCAGTCCTAAATTAAACTTCTTGCCATGACTTATGATTTCTTCCACCACCGGACGCATTTGGTTCACTTTAATAGGATAGATGATAAAGTTTTCAGCTTTATAACCATACTCTTCGGATGCTTGCTTGAAACAGTTCGAAATTTTTTCGATACGATTATCAAGAATATCCGGGAAACGAACCAGCATAGGTGCTGCGACATCCCGTAACTGAAGCTCGTCCACCAATTCTTTCAAATCGACTGCGACACCGTTCTTACGGGGAGTTACCACTACATGACCTTTGTCATTGATACTAAAGTACGAAGTTCCCCAACCTGTAATGTTGTAGAGCTCTTCCGAATCTTCAATACGCCATTTTCTCATTTCTTGTTCTGTGCAAATAGTGTGTATACTTTTACTAAATAGATTATAACTTTCAATCTGTTTATTTATCCAACAGCTTTCTCAAGCTATCTACTGATACCTGTATCTGCGACTTGTCTTCCAACTCGTCGGCCCGAAACAGAAACTTCGCCTGCGAATAAAAAGGATGACGCTTCTGCAACGCTTCACAAATAAAGTTCATCAATTCTTCATCGCTTTTGTTTGCCAATAACGGACGTTGTTGCTTCGCCACTTTTAAACGGTGAAACAACACCTCGGGCTCCACCTGAAGAAACACGGTATCCCCACAAGCATTCATATAGTCCATATTGTCAAAAAAACAAGGAGTGCCCCCACCGGCCGAGATTACAACATCTTCAAACTCAGCCACCTCATGCAACATTTTTTGCTCCAATTCGCGGAAACCCTGTTCACCGCGTTCTGAAAACAACTGCTGAACAGTTTTATGAAAACGCTCCTCAATATACCAATCCAAGTCTATGAAAGTAAGACCCAGTTCGCGGGAAAACGCTTTACCCAAAGTCGTTTTCCCCGCACCCATATATCCTATTAAAAATATACGTGTCATTTCTTTTTCTTAGCTGCCACTCGTTTACGAGTCTCACTTTTTTCTTTCTGCAGTTCTATCACCTTAAAGCAAGTTTCCAGATTTAAATCTTTCGGTTCTACGCTTTCAGGAATCTTATAATTCTTTTTCTGATAAGCAATATAAGGTCCGTAACGACCGTTCAGAATCTGCAAATCAGGCTCTTTATCAAATGTTTTAATAATCTTCTTTTCGGCAGCTTCGCGCTTGGCATTAATCATTTCAATCGCTTTTTCCAAGGTAACCTCCATCGGATCTTCCCCCTTGGGAATAGAGACGAATACATTATTATGACGGACATAAGGTCCAAATCGTCCCACTCCTACCGACACTGTCTTATCTTCATACTCACCTAACGTTTTCGGGAGCTTGAACGAATCAAGCGCTTCTTCCAACGTAATTGTTTCTATCGAAAGACCTTTCGGCAAGTGCGCAAACTTGGGTTTTTCTTCATCATCGGCTATGCCTATCTGTATCACCGGGCCAAATCGACCAATTTTTACGGATACAGGCTTCCCACTCACCGGATCATTGCCTAGAATTCTTTCACCCACCTTATGCTCGCTCTTCGCATTCATGGTCTTGTCTACCAACGGATGGAAGCCGTCGTAAAAGTTCTTCATTACACTCGTCCACTCTTTCTCGCCTTCCGCCACTTCATCAAATTCTTTTTCAACACTCGCGGTGAAATTATAGTCCATAATTTCGGGGAAGAATGCCATCAAGAAGTCATTAACCACTATACCTACATCAGTAGGCAATAGTTTAGACTTCTCATTTCCGGTTGTTTCCGTCTTGACTGTTTCGGTTATCTTGTTCCCTTTGAGCTTCAATATCTCGTATGGACGTTTTACGCCTTCACTGTTTCCTTTTACCACGTAGCCACGTTGCTGGACCGTCGATATGGTAGGAGCATATGTAGACGGACGCCCGATGCCCAGTTCCTCCAGCTTACGCACCAGACTGGCTTCGGTATAACGCGGAGGACACATACTGAAACGCTGAGTGGCAGAAATTTCCTTACTCTCTAATGACTGTCCTTTACTCAAAGGAGGCAACAAGCGGCTTTCATCCTCTTGTTCGTTATCGTCGTCATAAGACTCTTTATATACACGCAAATAGCCATCGAAAATCACAACTTCACCAATAGCAACAAAAGTTTCTTCACTATTGCTGATAGAGATAGTAGCAGTGGTCTTTTCAAGTTCAGCCTCTGCCATCTGTGATGCAACAGTACGTTTCCAAATCAATTCGTACAATCTCTGCTCCTGTGACGTTCCCGCAATAGTCTCGTTCGACATATCCGTCGGACGAATCGCTTCGTGAGCTTCCTGAGCACCTTTTGTCTTCGTTGCAAACTGACGTGTCTTCACATACCTTTCTCCCATCAGTGAAATGACAGTTGATTTGCAGGCCGCCAATGCCAAGTCCGAAAGATTCACAGAGTCGGTACGCATATAAGTAATCTGCCCGCTTTCATACAACCGTTGCGCCACCATCATAGTCTGCGCAACCGTAAACCCTAACTTCCGAGCAGCTTCCTGCTGCAAAGTGGAAGTGGTAAATGGAGCAGCCGGCGACTTCTTAACCGGACGAGTCGTAATATCTTCAATAGAAAACTCTGCATCCTTACACAATTCAAGGAATGCCTGAGCCTCTTCTTTTGTCTTAAAACGTCTGTCTAACTCAGCCCTCACTTCCGTTTTATTACCATCTGCATCAGGAGCTTCAAATATTGCTGTTACACGATAAGAAGGCTCACTGACAAAAGCGTGCACCTCACGCTCACGTTCCACAATTAACCGAACAGCAACAGACTGCACACGACCGGCAGAAAGAGCAGGTTTTACCTTCTTCCATAAAATAGGAGAAAGCTCAAAACCTACAATCCTGTCCAAGATACGACGCGCTTGCTGAGCATTTACAAGGTTCACATTTATGTCACGCGGGGTTTCAATGGCTTTTAATATCGCAGTTTTGGTTATCTCGTGGAATACAATACGCTTTGTCCTCTTCGGGTCCAGTTCCAACACTTCATATAAATGCCACGAAATGGCTTCTCCCTCACGGTCCTCATCGGATGCGAGCCACACCATATCAGCGTTCTTTGCCGCAGCTTTCAACTCGCCGACCAATTTTTTCTTATCAGAAGGTATCTCATAAGTCGGTTCAAATCCCTTCTCTACATCGATACTGAAATCTTTCTTCTTTAAGTCACGGATATGCCCGTAACTGGAAAGGACTTTATAGTCTTCTCCTAAGAATTTTTCTATGGTCTTGGCTTTTGCGGGTGACTCTACAATTACAAGATTTTTTTGCATAATATAATGTATTCCATTTTATTTGAGGGCAAAAGTAGAAAAAAAGCAGAACTACACCTATATAATAAGGTATGTTTCTGCTTTTTTTTCTTAAAAAGGCTCTTTTTAGAAGCCTATTTAACTAAAATCGAAAAGTAAGACCACCTAAAACATTCAGTTTTTCGGCAGGGTATCCTCCTTCGTAATAATATTGTTTATTTAACAGGTTGTTCACATCCACAAAGATAGAGATGTCTTTTAAAAGCTCATAGGTAGCACCCACACTCAGATTACTGACAGGATCGACATCCTCACCCTTACGCTTTACATAATCATAACCTAACCGAAGCTTTAAACCGTCCATCAGCTTGGCATCAACTTTAAAGTTCAGTTCCATTTCAGGCTTCATGGCAACTATCATATCGTCGTCACTATCTGTTGTCCAACCGTAATACGTACCTTTTACCGATGCATCAAAATAGTCCTTATAGCCATATTTCACTTCTGCACCTCCATAACCAATTTTTCCTTTATCCTGTACAAAACCCGTATATACAAATTGTCCCGCAGGCACTAACGTACAGAATAACTCATGTTTACGTATCTGATAACCACCAAATATATTAAACCATAACCCACTTACAGGAGACGCCTTAAAACCCAAAGTTGCATCAAAAGGGACATAAGTCGCATCAAGCTGCTGCTCTGTTCCCCAATAGGGAGAGATGCGGCTCAACATACGATAATCGTTTACCTGTCTGCCTCCTTGTGCATTCAAATAAAGAATATAACTATCGGAGAAGATATACTCAGCACGAATGTCCGGGGCTACATCTATACCGCTATCATTACCGGTCATCCAGTCGACATGCGCACCCAGATGCAGTCTCCAGCTATCTTCATCAATAGCATAATAAGGATTCAGACCTAAAGAAGTATAATCCTTCATCAAGTCATCTGAATAAAATAAATTATCCATTTCAAATTTAATACCCACACGCTGAATATCGCTCAGTTTTCCCCATACATCACCTGCTGTATGAATTATTTTTTCCGTGCTGTTCTCATCAGAAATTGCCGGATATTTCTGTTTAAAATACTGAAAGCCTGTTTGTACAGTAAATTGCAATGGCATCATTTCATCCGTAGAAGACAACCCGACATAGAAATCTCCCAGTGTGTGATGCTGTTTATCATTCTCGCCGGAGATAGAAGAAATCGGACTCAACATATAATTAAATACACGAGAATGAAATCCTCCTCCAAGATTCAAATCCATATTCCTGAAACTATGTCTATACCCTATATTGAAAGAAGAAGAATAAAAACGGGATTTCCAATCATTATCAATTGCATCTTTCAGGGTTCCATTCATGCCATCCAATGAAGTAGCAACATTCAGACGGTCACCTTTCGTAATGTCCCATATATATCCGGCCTTGAAGTCCACATTACCATAATTACCGGCACCCGCACGCACATATCCTCGTTTGGCCTTCTCCCATTCCCATTCACGGACTATAGGAAACATTTCTTCATAATTCCAGGCAGCCACAGGACGCAAAGCCGTAGCATACTCAATTCCTTTCTTCACTACTGCCGGTTCTTCCACCCTGGGCAACACATTTATTTTGGAAGCATCCATGACAGTAGGGTTATACTCATTCTCCACTACCACAGTGCGGTTCAAAGTACTGTCTTGCTGTGCATATACAGCCGACAGAGGCAACAAGCCCACAAACGCTATAATTGCTATTTTCTTCATAATCTTTAATTTTCGGCATTTAACTTATTCAGTCTGCTCTCTATCATTCCTGCAATATCATCATCTGCCTGGTAATTCTGCTTCAATGAAAGCAAATATTGCTTAGCATCTAAATTACGTCCCAATTTCATATAAACATCAGACAACAGCACAAAGCTACGCGCCAACCAATAAGTATGTGGAGTGCTGACTTCAATATAATCCAAGACTTCTTTCTCAGCCTGTTCCGTCTGCCCGGCATCAAAATAAATCTGCGCCACTTTATATTTCGCTTCTGCACCATATATATTGCGAGTGTCTTTTGCCAATATCTTCAAATCATCCATGGCACCTTCCACTTTTCCTGCATCCAGATAAGCCTTGGCACGATAATAATGAGCCTCGTTGGATAATTCAGGAGCAACCTTTGTCTCCGCCAGCAAATCCGTTGCCGCCAGCATTACTTCTTCTCCATTGCCCAACATATAAGCGCTACGAAGTACGCCTGTCTTTGCCAACTGCCGGCGTTCCGGCGAAACAGCTTTATCTTTCAGTTGCTTATAAACAGTCAACGCTTTTTCATAGTCCTTTGCCGAGTAAGCCATCTCAGCACTCATCATCATGGCATCTTCCGAATATTTATTATTGGGATAAGCCAAAACTTTGTCCAAATGTTCTATCGCACTATTGTAAGCCTTCCGGTTATAATCTATCAACCCGACATAATAATTGGCATTCAAACTAAATGCACCTTCCGGGAAAGTTTGCAGATAATGAGTAAAACTATTGCGTGCTTCATCTATTTCACCGCGCATATATACCCTTTCGGCAGCAACATAAGTCAACGAATCACGTTCGTTCACATCAAAATTGGCTCCACCGGGAATGGTAGAAGCAAAGTTGGCATATTCATCCACCTTATTCAAATCAATATAAATAGACTTCAAATCTCTTTGGGCGAGACGAGCCTCCTCACTACCCGGATAATTAGTGATTACCTGCTTATAAGCCTGGATAGCCTCCGGATACTTATCTCCTTGATAATAGAGCAAACCTATTTCGTTAGCCGCTCGACGGGCCATATTGCTTTCCGGGAATTTCTTCAACAAAATATTGAAACGATTAATAGCATTCGTATGATCCTCCATTTGAACAAAAGCACGGCCTTGCTCATACAAAGCATCATCCAGATATTGAGACTCGGGATAATCCGCTATCAAACGGTTTAAAATTTGTATCTTTCCGGTATAATCCTTCTGCAAGCCACGGACAAAAGCCTCTTGATATAAAGAATAATCCCCCAAAGAAGGATCTATTTCCACAGCACGGGCATAATCCTGACGGGCCGAATCAAAACGGCGGGCATAAAAGTTACAGTCACCGATACGATTGTAAGCATCTGCCTGTACAGCACGGTCATTGACAGTTCCACGGTCAACAAAACGGGTAAACCAATTCAATGCACCATTATAATTCTTTTGTTTAAAATCAGTATAACCCAAATTGTAAAGCGCCAGCCCGTACTCCCGATTCATCTTATCGGGAGCGAATTCCAAGTATCGGCGTAAATCATTTCCAGCCTGAGCATAGTGTTCCAGTCTGTAGTTTGCCTCACCACGCCAATAATATGCATCAGCCTTAGCAGACATGTTATATTGCCCGATAGCCAAAGAGCGGTTAAAATATTCTATTGCTTTGGAAAAGTCGGCATTAGCAAATGCCTGAGTACCGAGACGGAACAGAATCTTTTGTTTTGCTTCCATGATTCGCGCACCCGGATGCTCAATCTTTGCAATAGACTTCAATGCAGCTTCGTAGCTACGAGTATTCATATACACCTCTATCAAGTAATCATTTACCCGTTCGGCATACGGCGAGTTGGGAAATTCATTAAGGAAGCGTTCAAATACCGTTACAGATTCAGCAAAAGGAGAATAAGAAGTCTCATGTATACACAAAGCATAATTATAAAGAGCCTGCTCTTTCACCAACGGGTCAAATCCTGATGCAGACGCCTGCTCAAAAGCCATTCTTGCCTGATTGCGTTCCTTCAAATTCAAATAAGCCAAGCCCATGTGCAAATATGCATTCTGAGACAAAGCATCATTCACCGAAGTCGTTTCACCCAGTGTGGCAGCCGCCTTTGAATAAACACCGGTATAATAATAACTCATACCCAACTCATACAACGCTTTACGCTGCGGACGCGACACCGCACCTTGATAACGTTCCAGCGGTGCAATAGCTGCCTGGTAATTATTCAACCCAAAACAGGCTTCTCCCAAAACACGTTCCATCTGAGCCTCATCTTTATGACCGGAATAAACCTTCAAATAGCGTTCAGCCACCGAACGTGCCTGTTCATAATTACCTTGCAATAAATAAATTTCTCCTATATAATAAGGCACTAAAGATGAATATACAGCATCATCTTTCAAAGATAAAAAAGCATCTAATGCCTTATTATACCGTTTTTCCACATAATCGATATAAGCCAAGTTATAAGTGGCATCCGATTGATAACGCGGGCTCACCTCTTTCAGTAAAAGGAACCATACGGAAGCATCGCGCAAATTACCTTCCTTTAAATAAGAAGTGGCAAGACGCATGGCACAATCATCGCGTTCTGCATCAGGCAGTGCCTCAAGGTCACACGCCCTAAACATAGCTATTGCCTCCTTATATTTACCTTCTTCAAAATACACCGAAGCAATCAAAGAACGTACCCTGTCTGTATATCGTGAATCCGGGTATTTATCCAGATAAGCCTGCAACAGCTCCACACTGTTTTTTGACTTCAATTCATATTCTCTGCATACCCTTCGGTATTCCTTATCGCCTGCCACGTCATCGGGAAGAATTTGCTGGGCCATACTTTGCAAAGCACATCCCCCCATCAATGCAGCTATTAATAGAGTCCTTTTCTTCATATTCTATTCTAATATTTATATTCTTTCAAAAAGCGTTTTACTCCCTCACGTACAGAGTCAAGACCAAATTCTTCAGGATTCACTTTGTCAAGCGGCATCCAAAAAGAATCCGCCACATCATCCATCGCTTCAAGATGAGCCGTATCTTCCACCGTACAAAGGAAAAACTGGTCTAAGGTATGTACCAAAAAGCCGGAATAAAGATAAGTATTGGGCAACGAAAACAGATATGCCGCTTTTTCCACTTTCAGTCCTGTTTCCTCCAGCACCTCACGCGCCACACCTTCCTCTCCGGTTTCATACATATCTATAAACCCTCCCGAAAGGTCCAGTGTTCCTTTCTTGGGTTCTTTACCCCGACGGCAAACCAATAATTCATTCCTCTCATTCAAGATAAATGCCACTGTAGCGGCACTTGAATTAAAGTAGTAGACAAAACCACAATCCGCACAGCGTTTGGACTTCTCATTATTCACCACAAAATGTGAAGAACCACATTTGGGACAGTACTTGAATAGTTCTAGTGGATGCATAATTACTCCTTTTCTTTTATAGACACCGCAAAGATAGCTTAAATGACAGATAATTCATTAATTAAATCTAAAAGAAGAAAGAGAAAACACAATTCTTAGTACATTTGTTAGCAAATACAAATGTAAATTACTCACATGGAGATTGTTATAATTATCGCACTTATTTTACTAAATGGGGTATTCGCCATGTCCGAAATAGCCTTGATTTCTGCTCGCAAAAGCAGTCTGAACAATGATGTCCGTCACGGCAGTTCCACCGCGCGTATCGCCTTAAAATTAGCCAATGACCCGGATAAGTTTTTATCGACCATACAAATCGGAATTACTCTGATTGGTATTCTCACCGGTATTTATTCCGGCGATGTATTGGCGTCTGATTTCAGCAAAGTACTGACTGCAGCAGGCATACCAGTCACTTATGCCCATATAATAGCACAAATTCTGATTGTCATCTTAGTGACCTATCTCACCATTATTTTCGGAGAGCTTGTCCCCAAACGAATCGGAATGAGCGCATCCACACGCGCAGCCAAGCTACTGGCACGCCCCATGTATTGGCTGTCAGTCATAGCTTCTCCTTTCGTATGGATTTTGGCAAAAAGTACTTCACTGATTTTCAACCTGCTGCATATAAATACAGCAGAGGAAAAAGTTACGGAAGAAGAAATCAAATCCATGATTGACGAAGGAGCCGAGAATGGCGAGGTACAAGAAGTAGAACAAGATATCGTAGACCGCGTTTTCTCTTTGGGCGACCGCAGCATCAATACCATTATGACTTATCGTAATGATATAGTATCTATTGATATAGATATGGGAAACAAGCAGATTTATGATATTGTATGCCAGCATTTATATCAAGTTTATCCGGTGACACAAGACAATACTTTGGATAATATTATAGGTGTGGTTTACCTGAAAGATCTTTTCGGTAAATTAGAAGAAGTGAACTTTAATCTGCGTGATGTTATTCGTCCGGCACAATACTTCCATGAAAACATGGATGTCTATAAGGTATTGGAACAAATACGCCAGCACCACATTAAATATGGACTGATCTGCGATGAATTCGGCAGTTTGCAAGGAGTCATTACAATGAAAGACATATTGGAAGCATTGGTAGGGGCACTACCCGGCGATTCGGAAGAACCGGATATCATTCTCCGCAAAGACGGCAGTTGGCTGATAGACGGACAATGTTCTTTCTATGACTTCTTAAGTCATTTTGAAATGGAAGATTTATATTCCGAGTATAATTATAACACATTGAGCGGACTTATTCTGCAGCAGTTGGGACATGTTCCCAAAACCGGAGAACTTCTCCAATGGAACGATTTCCTTTTTGAAATTGTAGATATGGACGGAGCACGCATCGATAAGATATTGGTCACCCTGTCAGACAAAAACAAAGAAGATAAATAAGATATGTTACAAAGAGATTATATTATGCGTTTGGTTCGCCAATTCATAGAAGCATTGGAAAAACTGGTGGAAGAAAAGAAAAAAGAGGATGGTCCTGAGTTTCAGTTAAAGATACAAAGTATCTATCGAGCCTATTTTAACCATAGCCATCACTTCTATTATGAACAGGATGCGGAATATATTTTAACCGATCTGTCTCAAGACTATGAAGGGCAAGAGTTTCTGACCCGAATCGATATGTTATCGGAGTTGCTCTATCAAGACGCTCTATTGAAAGAGCCGGACGAAAAGAAATACCTTTTAGCAAAAGCACTCTATCTAAAAGAGTATTTGGACAGCCATAGTGATACCTTTTCTTTTGAGCGAAGAAACAAAATAAATGAAATCAAGAAGTTATTAGAGTTATAGACTAAAAAAATGCACTTTTTTTCAAAGAATATGTGTTTTTTCTTTCAAAATAGTAGATAAATTAAAAACTATTCCTATATTTGCTTACAGATTGACAACACTAAAATCAAAATATTATGGAGAAAATAGACAGTCTTGACAGACAGATCCTTGAAATTATATCTCAAAATGCTCGCATCCCATTTAAAGATGTCGCAGCAGAATGTGGCGTTTCCCGTGCTGCTATTCACCAACGCGTACAAAGATTGATTGATTTGGGCGTCATTATCGGTTCGGGATATCATGTAAATCCTAAAAGTTTAGGATATAGAACATGTACGTATGTAGGAATCAAACTAGAAAAAGGCTCAATGTATAAAGCTGTAGTAAATGAATTAAAAAAGATTCCCGAAATAGTGGAATGCCATTTTACTACCGGTGCATACACCATGCTGACAAAAGTATATTCTCGTGACAATGAACACTTAATGGATATATTAAATTCCAGAATTCAGGAGATTCCCGGTGTTACAGCTACCGAAACAATGATATCTTTGGAGCAAAGTATCAAGAAAGAAATTCCTATTCAAACCGGGAAATAATGGAATGGCTGACTGACTACCATTTAGGCGGCATTGTTATCGGCATTTGTACATTTCTGATAATCGGTCTTTTCCACCCCATCGTGGTCAAAGCCGAATATTATTGGGGAACGCGTTGTTGGTGGATTTTCCTGATTTTAGGAATAGCCGGTATCATCGGCTCAATCTTAATCAACGACATACTCATTTCTTCACTGATAGGCGTTTTCTCTTTTTCGTCATTTTGGACTATAAAAGAAATTTTTGAGCAACGGGAACGCGTATTGAAAGGTTGGTTTCCAATGAATCCCAAACGAAAACACGAATACGAAGAAAAATAAACTCCTATTTTCCGGGCATTTCTTATTATATTTGAAATACCCGGAAAATACCACTCTTTCTGCAAAGACAATTTTATCACCATAGAGAAAAAGATTCTCATAATACCATTAACGGTTACTCTATTTGCCATATTTTTCGTATTTTTGTGAGCGACATCTAATATAAACCGAAGAAAAACAACATGAGATACAAATATTTATTACTCTTATTAGCACTATTAGCATTAAATACTCCCATTTCTGCCGAATATTTCAGGCATATTGGATTATCCGAAGGATTGACGCAGCCATCGGTTATGTCCATACACCAAGATCAATTGGGAAGAATGTGGTTTGGTACAAGAGAGGGAATAAATCTGTATGATGGCAAACAAATCACTGCTTTCAAAGGTTGGTGCAACGCTTCCAATGATTCAGCTCCCATCTGGTTGGGAAATGAAGTTTCATCCATCGTTGAGGACAAACAAGGAAATATTTTCTTCTTAGTCGATGACGATATTATAAAATTTGATATACAGACCGAACAATTCAGTCGTCTTTCTAAAGGAAGCCGCATCCCGGTTTTAACTTCACTTGAAGGAGACCTGTGGTATATGAGACGTGATTCCTTATTCAAGCATTCTTCAGGAGCCACGGAATCAACCTTCATGCTAAAAACCGGAATTACTTCTCCCATCACCTGCCTGACAATGTTACCCAATAAAATCTGTATTGGCTCGCATGACGGAATTTTCTCCTATGACCGTTCCAGCGGGAAAGAAACACATGTACTCAGAGGTATTGACATCTACCGCATTTTTGAAAGCTCACAAAAAGAATTGTGGATTGGAACAAGAATGTATGGATTATACAGAATCAACAAAAAAGGAGAAATCAGGCAAGTGCCTTTCAGCCCCGGTTCCCCCACAGGAATCAGCAGCTGGCAAATTCGTGATTTTGTGGAAGACGGCGAACGGAACATCTGGTTTGGAACATTTGACGGACTACATAAATATAGTACGAAAACAGGACAGTATTCCCTTATCCAAATCCCCAAATACGTAGGAGGATTAAACCACCCATCTATCTTTTCCCTTTGTAAAGATATGCAAGGTACTATCTGGGTGGGAAGCTATTTTGGAGGAGTAAATTATTTCACACCCAAACAAGACAGCTTTGTACATTACGACTATGACCAAAACGCCACCAAAAATCAATATTATTCATATATAGGCGATATCGTAGTAGACAAGAATGAACACGTGTGGCTCAGCACAGACGGAGGAGGAATCAGCTGTACCGACAAGAACTGGAACATTATCCATCAGTTTACGGCAGGAGGCAAAAATTCAATCCCCCACAATAACATAAAAAGTATATGTTATGATGAAGAAAACGAATGCATATACATAGGTACTTATTTAGGAGGACTGTCTCGTTATGATTTGCAAACCGGACAATTCTATAACTATCTGGAAAGGAGGAAAGGAGAGCCCAATACTCCGAATGAAGTTGTTTTCCATGTAAAAATGTGGAAAGGAAAATTATATTTATCAGCACGCAACGGTGTATTTTCTTTGGATACCAAAACGCAAAAGTTTCACAAACTGGATATCCCAATCGCCTACTACGAAGATTTCGATATAGACCCAGAAGGATATTTATACCTGAGCGGAATGTTTAATCTGGTATGCATGCATTTAGACAAGCTGGAAGCATCTTATATTCCGCTGACGCAAAAAGGATATAATGCCAAAATAACCCGCATCTTGGCAACTAATAACGGCGCCTATATCAGCACTTTAGGAGGCGGGTTGTTTTTCTATGACAAGAAAACACATAAGACAGCCCATTACACAGCAGAAGAGCATCAGCTTCCCAGCAACTTTTGTTACAATGTTTGTTTATCACCCAGTGGGAACATACTGATAACCAGCGACAAAGGAGTGACAAGCTATTCTCCCGAAAAAAACAGCTTTACCACCATCAATTTAATGAGAAACTTTCCAACAGCCCACATTATAAGTGGCTGCGGCATTTTCGCCTCCGACCAAAAGCGCATTTATGTGGGCGATACCAAAGGGGTAACCTCTTTTTCGGAAGAAGAATTTCACAAAGCCAATACCTTCCGCCATAACCCCAACCTTTATTTCTCGGAATTATGGATTAATAATCAAAAGGTAGTGGCAGGAGATGAAACCGGAGTACTTACCAAGGCTTTTCCATATACTCAAAAGCTCAAATTAAGCCATAATCAAAATAATTTGATTCTCAGTTTTGCCCTGCCTGACTATGAACAACAATTATCCCAAAAACAGTTCCAATATAAATTGGACGGGTTCGATAAAAAATGGATTAAAACCAGCCAGACAGAAGTACACTATACCAATCTTGATCCGGGCACTTATACGTTGCGAGTAGCTGCCATCAATAACAGCAGCAACCAAAGCGGAGACATCACAGACAAAGAAATCAGTATGCAACTGACCATCTCTGCTCCTTGGTATGCCACTTGGTGGGCATTCTTGCTCTATATCATCAGTTTTATAGGATGCCTTTATTATTTTATATCCAGTCGAATCGCCAAGCGCACCTTAGCACTTTCGTTAGAAAAAGAGCGTTTTGAAAAACAACAGATAGAACAACTTAATCAAGAGAAGCTGGTATTCTTCACTAATGTCAGCCATGAATTCCGCACTCCCTTAACATTAATAATCAGTCATATAGATATCATTCTACAGAAATCTTCACTGAATCCTTCTATCTATAACCAAATATTAAAAATCAGAAAGAATGCACAGCAAATGAGCAATCTGATTTCAGAATTACTTGAGTTTAGAAAACTGGAACAAAACCATAAAACATTACAGATATCCCAACAAGATATAACTCCATTTTTGAAAGAAATTTATTTTTCATTTGTTGATTATGCCCATTTGCGTAATATCCATTATGACTTTCAACTATCAGAAACTCCCACACTATGTTGGTTTGACAGCCAATTACTTGAAAAAGTATTCTTCAATTTATTATCCAATGCCTTTAAATATACACCCGACAATGGGAATATTATCATATCCGGCCGTACAACAGATAATGAAGTAGAAATCAGTATATCCGACACAGGATCGGGAATTGCCAAAAACGATGTTTCACAAATATTCGCGCGCTTCTTCCAGGCAAACAACCAAAAGCCGGGTGAATATTCATCGCCCGGTACCGGTATTGGTCTTGCTTTGTCCAAAACCATCGTTGAAAAGCATCATGGTACGATAACTGTCGACAGTACACTAGGCAAAGGAAGTACATTTACCGTCCGACTCCCCAGAAACGCAGACGTTTTCCAGGCAGACAAAAACATACAGTTATCAAACCAGCAACAAGAAAGCTCCATTGTACCCGGTTCTTTAGATGTCCTGCCCGAAACAGATACTTACCTGACGGAATCAGTCCATACCGAAAACGCAGAAGAAAAGACCCACACCGTATTATTGGTAGAAGACAATGAAGAACTGCTCCAATTATTAACAGAGCTATTCTCCCCATTTTATGAAGTAATTTGCGCTACCAATGGAGAAGAAGGCCTAAAACAAGTATACGAGCATAAGATAGATTTGATTATCAGTGATATCATGATGCCCAAAATGAGTGGAACAGAAATGTGTCTGCAAATTAAAAACAACATTGATTATTGCCACATACCTCTCATATTGCTGACTGCCCTCAATTCTACCGAACAGAATATTGAAGGACTGAACCGAGGCGCAGACGATTATATCACCAAACCTTTCCATGCCCAATTATTATTAGCACGTGCCAATAACCTGATTAGAAGCCGTTTGCTCATGCAGCACCAATTTGATAAAAAGCCGATATCCGAAATTGATTTGACCTGTATCAATCCATTGGATAAGGATATTCTGAAACGGACAGCAGAAAGCATCGAACAGCACATTGATGATACAGAATATGATATTCCGGTACTTTGCAAGGAAGTCGGCATCGGACGTTCACTTCTTTATACCAAGTTTAAAGCATTAACAGGAATGACACCCAATAATTTCATTTTGAATTATCGACTGAAACATGCTGCAGCTTTATTGCAACAATATCCCGATATTCCTATTGCAGAAGTCAGTGACCGTTGCGGGTTTAGCTCACCTGTATATTTCAGCCGTTGCTTCAAGAATCAGTATGGATGTACTCCGCAAAACTATCGCAAGGAAAAGAAAACGGAAAGTTAATTCAAAGACTATCCGGCTCAATTTAAAGTCTTGGAAAATGACACTATGACATATATACGTACAGGCTCATGCGTACGTATGTGTAGGCTCATGCGTACGTATGTGTAGACCGATACGTATATACGTGCAGACCGATGCCTACGTGCACATTTAAAAATAAACAGCCGGTACTGAATGATGCAAAAAGACCTTGATGTTTTTCAAAAAGCTCGGTATCTTTTTTTAAAACCTCGGTATCTTTTTCAAAAAGCTCGGCATCTTTTTGTAGGGGCAGATTATATCTCACCCTCACAAATTCGGTTATTCCTTCTTTTCCGTTCATCCTTTCATCTTAATCGGAACACACGGACAATCAACCGATTAAGAATGACAGGACATCCCCTCATCCTCCTTTCAGCTGCGTTTATCAAGTCCCTTCAAAATCTGCCTTCAGCCTTTGTTTTCCTGATTTTGGTGGAAGAAGTTTTACGAATGAAAGGAGGCTGAAAGGGTGGTGACGAGGTATCCCCTCACTACCAAAGCCCCCATAAACAGGGCGTTTCAACAGCTAATGAAAGGAGGAAGGAAGAAGTGGATTTCCGGTAGTAAGGAGAATAAACGCAGTTGTTTTTTGTGAATTCAGTCATTGTATGACAAGTCATTTATGAAAGAAGCCGAAACCGACATTCTTAACTACAAGCCACATACAATAAAGAAAAGGATTGTATCAAAACGTGGATAATGCTGTCGTTTAATCCGTAGGGGCGAGGTTCGCTCGCCCGAAAACAGTTTGCTTTATGCCTTCGGGCAGGCAAACCCTGCCCCTACAGCCGACGATTGGAAAGGCCGGTTTAGTTTTGACACACTCCTCTCCTTTCATATACTCTCCATTCGGCGGAAGAGAAAACGTTCAGGCCGGATTATTAATAGAGCCATCCCGGTGTCTTTTTCAGATTCGGATTCTTCTCTATCTCTGCACTAGGTACCGGGAAGATGCTATAATCATTTGTCTCAGACCATTTCACACCACCGTTACCACTACTTTGCTGTCCATTACATGTATGAGCACAAGGTTCATAACCCATATAAGTAGAGTATTTTGTTTCACGCAATGTACCCCAACGCAGTTCTTCGTAAAAGTTAACACTCTCATTGATAAGCTCACGGCGTGACTCGTTACGAATCTTGTTCAATCCGTCCTCTTTGCTTGCAAAAGTATAAGGAGGCATCTCCACCGATGTACGCTGACGTATCATGTTAACTTTCTCGGCAGCCGCATCCAGCTCATCCAATTGCAACAAAGCTTCCGACCACATCAAAAGTACATAAGCATAACGCAGAATCGGTTCATCAATAGGACTATTGTATGCATACTCGCAATCATAACCTTCCATCACAAATTTACGATGACGATAAGCAAACTCTGCCTCACCATTGCCATCCTGTTTCAAGTCATACTTACCGGTTACTCCCCAATCTGCAGCCTCCTGCGCTTTCACAGAATGGCTTGACTGTCTTACCGGCCAACGATATACATAAGGAACCGGCGTCGTATTTCCCGCCTTGTACATATCGCCATCTCCGCCCAAGAACTCTTCACCATAAGGCATAATAACATTGTAATTGAGTCGCGGGTCACGATTCTCCCATGCTTTCTTCAAGCGGGCTTCGTTACCTCCCGAAAGATACAAATGCTCATTGGATGCCTTCATTTTATTCTTAACTGCTTTTCTGAGCGCTGTTCCACCGACCAATTGTCCGTCAGCAATAGTATCGCGCAAGAAATAAACCAGACGATCGAGAGCAGGCACGTCAAAATATCCGGGAATAATATCATTCCAGTCGAATGGAGTACCATCTTTATACTCATAAAGGTCAACAATAGCAGGTGAAGGAGCATAATATGAGAAACCGGTATTATTCTCACGGTCCATCATAGAACGTGTTCCACAATATTTCTGTATGGCAGAGCCATAGTCAGGCTTGGATATATTTTGCAGCGAAAAAATCATTTCGATACAAGCTTCATTCTCTTCAGTAAACAACTCTTTATATCCTCCCTGGAAAAGGTCGAATCCACAACCCTTCACTTTCTCAAAATCAGCAACAGCCAATCTCAGCAAACTTGCATCAATCGTAGTGCTTTCCACCTTACCAACTGCATTGTTATAGTTATATTTAGCCCCCTGCATCAAGTACGCTCTACCGCGTAATGCGTATGCGGCTCCCTTACAAGCACGTCCTTTTTCTTTATAATGGTCAGGAAAATTCGGTTCGTTAATACAATCCGTAAGATCTTGTACAATCAAATCCCATACCTCAGACTCGGGTGACTGGCCCTTCGTGCAATCTTCAACAGAAGCCAAAGGTTCTGTATAAATAGGTACTCCCAGACCATAACGTCCGTAAAGTTCATTGAGACGCATATAATAATAGGCACGGAGGAACTTACTTTCGGACAACAAGCATAAACGGGTTTCTTCGTCTACCCCACCGCCACCTACTTCCGAAAGGTTGGCAATAGCATCATTGGCACGGTGAACTCCTTCATATAAGTTTTTCCACATAGTAGAGAAGAATCCGTTGTCGGCACCCGCCGTACCACTCGTATAAGGAATAGAACGATACGCTTCTCCCGTCATGCCCAAGCATTCAAAAGGAACCACATTATAACTATAAGAAGTGGAATAAACACCCCATCCACGCATTTTTGCATAAACACCGGCCACTCCCTGATTGGTCAGTGCCGCATTAGACCACATGTTGCCGGATGCCACCTGGTTATAAGGAGCCATATCCAAATCAACACAACTTTGCAACCCACAAAGGAGAATGGAAAGTAAGGAATATATTATCTTTTTCATATTCATGTCTTGTTTATAAGTAATTAAAATGTAATATTAACACCTCCGGAGAACATACGGGGAATAGGATAAGAGGTGAAACCACCACCGCCCATTTCAGGGTCTACACCCGGGAAGTTTGTAATAGTCAGCAAGTTCTCACCCGAAACGAATACACGCAGGTTACTGATAGCCGCCTTTGTTGTCCATGATTTCGGGAAAGTATAACCAATCTGCAACGTCTTCAACTTGATGTATGAGGCATTATACAAGTTACCGGTATTGGCACGGTATGCTGTCTCTGTATTACCGATACGCGGATACGGAGCATTGATATTGGCAGTAGGATCATTAGCCGGGTCGTATGACGGATCGGTTGCGGCAGCCTCAGGGTTTGAGTAATAGAAGATATTTCGTGCATTACGAGCAATAATCGTTCCTTCCTGCCAGCTCTTTTCACTCATATTATTGAAACCGCGTTCAAAGATATAATAGTACATCCCGGCATTACCGGCCCAAGTCATATTCAAGTCTATTCCTTTCCAGGCAGCCGAAATATTCAATCCATAAGTATATTTAGGAGTAGTTGACTTGCCTGTAAAGAAACGGTCATTGTTATTAGTACCATACATACCATCTCCGTTCAGGTCGGCATATACCAATTCACCATACCACAAGCCTTGTCCCTGACCTATACTCTGACCATTGAAGTCATAAACTTTATTACCTGATGCATCTCTGTATGCCAACATTGCCCTTACCCAGTCCAAATCGGCTTTTGTACGAATCATACCATCACGCGGACCTCCATTGGGGTCAGGGGTCACACCATCTGCAAGATAAATATTGCCATTACCCTGATGACGTTCCCAGAGATAATACTCATCAAACATATGGTCTTCTACACGAATCGTATTACCACTGACATCTGCTACATCACCTCTGTTAGTAACAAACGACCGGTTTCCGTTTTCATCGGTTACCCAACCTTCTTTGTATTTACCTTTATACTTGACGATTCTGTTCTTATTATAAGTAAAGTTAGCACTAATACTATATTCGAAGTCTTTGATACGGTCCGTCCAGCGTAAAGTAAATTCCATACCTTGATTTCTCATATTAGAAGTATTGGTAGTAGGAGCACTGACAGTTCCCATTGTCATGTATACCGAAGGAGAAGCAAGAATACCCTTCGTGGTACGTGAATAATAATCCGCTTCCAAAGACAGACGGTTATTCAAGAAACCGGCATCAATTCCTATATCCACAGATTCACTGGATTCCCAGTGCAGGTTAGGATTGGCTATCTTTCCCTGACGTAAACCATCATATACATTTCCGTCAAAAGAATAGTTAACCGAACCGTAAGTCGCCTGCCATTCATAATAACCGGAAGTAGTATTACCCAATTTTCCGTAAGATGCACGCAGCTTCAAGTTTGAGAAAATACCTTTCATTTTTTCCATAAACGGCTCTTCACTGATTCTCCATGCAGCAGAGAATGAAGGGAATGTTCCCCAACGTGAGTCCGGTCCGAAACGTGAAGAACCATCACGACGGAAGTTAGCTTCAAGAAGATAACGGTTCTTATAAGCATAGTTCAAACGACCGAAATAAGAAATAACACCATAATCTTGCTCTGCCGTTCCTCCCAAAGTCGGGTCCAACAAATCAAGTGCAGCCGTAAAGTCAGGTAAATCAAGATCAAGCAAACCTGTACGAGTAGCACTGAATCCTTTCACATTCCAGTAATACTGCTCTGTACCCAGCAAAATAGAAATATCATGTTTACCAAAAGTTTTCGCATAATTAATGGTGGCTGTATTTGTATGATTCTGGTAACGTGTAGTGGCACGGCTTGTAGTGGCAGTGCTACTGCTGACACCCGGAATAATCTCTCCGGTACGGAAATTCTGTTTATCAACCTTTCTGCTGTAAGTAGCCGTTTCGTTAAACAAAGTCTGATAGTTGAAACGTGCCTCCGCAGTAAGTCCGTCAAGGATATTCACCTTTGCATACCAAGTAGTATTCAACCGAGTATCATCATAAGAACCTCCTCTGCTCATTACATCAGCCAACAAGTTACTGGTAGATGCGCCATCTACAGACACTCCATATTTACCGTCATGATAAGGAGTCACAGCAGGCGTATTCTGATACATATAAGTAAAACTAGTATTACCCGGTTCTCTCGTCTGGAATGTGGCATACGTCTGTGTACCCACTTTCAGAAACTTGGTAATTTGTGTTTCAATATTAATACGACCCGAATAATTCTTTAATCCGGTGTTCTTCAATGTTCCGGGATTATCCAAATAGCCGAATGAAAGAAGATAATTTGTATTCTCACTACTACCAACCACCGATACATTATGCTTCTGTGAAGTAGTAGACAAGAACAATTCATCCACCCACTGTGTGCTCGGGTATGCCAGATAGTTAGGAACTCCATACGGATTATCCATGCCATTAGGATCTTTTGCCAGACCTTCTCTCCATTCGTCAATGTCAGCCTGTGTATATTTACCGGCAGCCTGATAATTACGGTTAGTAGCCCAACGGTTAGCCATTTCCATGTATTCAGCATAATTATCTTCAAAACGGAAAGCCTTTCCACTCATCTTAGTATTAGATATGATACCCGAATAAGTGATTTTCGGAGCTTGTCCTTTTTTCCCTTTTTTGGTCGTTATCAAGATTACACCATTAGCACCTCGCGAACCATAAATAGCTGCACTAGCTGCATCTTTCAAAAATGAAATAGATTCAACATCGTCACTGTTAACAGAAGAAATACTTGCTTCTGAACCGTCAACAATTACCAACGGAGAAAGGTAACTACTATTAAATGTACCAATACCACGTATACGAATATTTGCACCATCACTACCGGGTTTACCCGAACCCTGATTTACCGATACACCGGATACCAAACCGGAAAGTGAACTTGACAGATTTGTAGTCGCACGACTTTCCAATTTACCGGCAGAAACTGTAGCAACCGCACCGGTCAAATTCACCTTTTTCTGTACACCGTAACCTACTACTACAACCTCATCCAATGTTTCTGAATCTTCTACCAACTTTATAGACAGGTTATTTGTTGTGCTTGTGACCTTTATATCCTTTGTAACGTAACCGATATAGGATACTTGCACGGTGCAGTTTAAAGGGACGATAAAGTTCAATCATTTTACCTAAATAGAGCTAAGTAATTTTATTTGATAAAAAACAGGAGAGTATTCCAAAGAACACTCTCCTAAAATTAGTTTATCATCAATCTACCCTCTAGTAGACTTAAACTCTTATTAAATTATACTTATCTACTAATCATCCCAACCCGGAGCCAATGTTAGATTAGGATTACGGTCACGCTCTTCTTTAGGAGCAGGCCATGTATAAACGAAATCGCCATCCCATACATAAGAATACTCTTTCTGACCCCAAATTTGTTTTAAACCGGCACCTTCACTAAATTTACTTTCATGCCAAGTTTTCCAACGCATTTCATCGAAGAAGTTGACGCCTTCACCATTAAACTCCCAACGACGTTCATTACGGATACGCTCACGCAAGTCATCAGTACCCGAAACTGTGGTTGCCGCACTAGAGTTTAATAACGCTACTCCCGCACGTTTACGTACCTGATTTACACAATCAACTGCTTTTTGCGTTTCTCCCATTTCATTATATGCTTCTGCAAGATTTAATAATATATCCGCATAACGAATCAATGGGAAATCTATAGGTGAATAAGAACGATTTGGGATTTCAGAAGGACCTTCTGCTACAAATTTACGGAATAAATAATAAAATTTATTATTTGTATCTGTTCTTAAATCGAACGGTTCAGCCACGTCACTTCCGCGATAAGGCCAACGTAATGTATATGTATAAGCTACAGAGCTGGCAGCACCATCATATGTAGAATAAGGAGTTATAATAGAGGCCTCTAGGCGAGGATCACGACTTTCATAGGCTTTACGAATACGAGCCTCATTACCTTCTGGCAAATATTTACTCATATCAGCACCTTTAGCTTCCCATGCTTTTATTTCTTCATCAGTCAAATTATCACGGAAGAAATAAACAGCTCTTGCTTCAGGAGTCATTGCACTATAACCAGGAATAACATCATCCCAATTGAATTTACTACCATCTATATTCTCATAGCTATCAACAAAATCCGTATTAGCCAAATAAGTATTCCAACATGAACCAAAAGCATTACGACTGCCATAACGGAAACTGATATCATTTCCTAATCCACTCAACCCAATGCACTGAACAGAAAAAATCATTTCCGGTGATGTTTCGTTAGCTTCTTTAAACAATTGCTTATAACCACCTTCGAAAAGTTTATGTCCACAACGTCCTACAGCCTCAAAATCTGCGGCTGCTTTTGCCCATTCATTTTGATATAAATAGGCTTTTCCACGTAATGCGTAAGCTACTGATTTAGTAACATGACCATAATCTGCACTTCCTGATTCATACATATTCGGTAAATTAGATTCATTAATAGCATCTGTTAGATCCTGAACAATAGTTGCCCAAACCTCTGCTTCTGATGCTTGTCCTTTAATGCATTCATCCAATTCAATCGGCTCAAGATATAAAGGTACCCCTTTATACATGATATTAAGTTTATAATAGAAGTATGCACGCAGGATTTTTGATTCTGCTATAAATCGAGCTTTTTTAGCTTCATCCATTTCTACAGCGGGTAAATGTGCTATTGCATCATTTGCACGATGAATGCCTGCATAATGTTGAGCCCAATAATTTGAAAACATGTCATCGCTTGTATTGACTTTTGCAACCAAAATATTATAATCCTGATCACGACAGTCAGATGATACACCAAAACAATCCATCTTATACAAGGAAATACCTACATAATCCTTACGGAGAGTAGAATAAATTGCATTCACACCTTTTTCGGCCAAGTTTTCACTTGTCCACATATTACCGGATGCGACAGAACCGTAAGGAGATAGATCTAACAAATCTCCTTTACAACTTGCTAATAATAATGCAGTTGCTGAATATACTAATATTTTCTTTAATGTTTTCATATACCTTTTTCTTTTAGAATGTGATATTAGTTCCGAAAGCGAAAGAACGGACAGATGTGTAAGTCGGGTTTGCACCTAACTCAGGATCTTGTCCGGGATAACTATCGATACTAAACAAGTTTTCACCTGACAGATAGAAACGAACAGATTGTGCCAAAAGTTTATTGGTAATATGCTTAGGCAAAGTATAACCAATAGTTAAGTTTTTCAATTTCAAATAATCTCCACTATATAAAAAATTAGTGCTTGAAGTAGTATTCTGAGCTCCTGACTCACCTAATGTTAAACGCGGATATTTGGCATTAAGGCTTGTACGTGGATCTGTTGGATTTTCCGGATCATAGAAATAATGGTCATTAGCTATTTCTTTACTTAAACCAATACCAACACGAGTACCAGTACTGTTGTAACCACTAGTCGGGCTCCAATAAAGTTTACGTCCCGCAGCACCTGCCCAGTTCATAGAAATATCAAATCCGTTCCATGAAGCAGACATTTGCATACCAAACGTATATTTCGGATCTTTAGAAACATCTTGAAATCTATAGTCATAAGAATTACCATATTTACCGTCACCATTAAGGTCTGCATAAATATAATCACCATACCAAATATTATTTTTACCTATAGTTTTATTAGGTTGGAACTCATATCCGGCAGCAATCATAGCCTTTACCCAATCCATATCTGCTTCAGTACGAATCATACCGTCCTTAGGACCACCATGAATATTTACAGTTCCATCATTGTTATAATATTTGCCACTGCCCTTATAAGGCTCTTTCATATAATATTCCCACAATTTGTGACCTTCTACTACTGGAGAAAGACTACCTGAGTCATTGAATACATCACCTTTATTATTGTACCAATTACCATCTTCACCCCATCCTTCTTTGTATTTACCTTTGTATTTATCAACTTTATTGGTTGTATACCCAAAATTAGCAGAGATAGAATAATCAACCTTTCCAATACGATCTCTCCAGCTTACTGACATATCAAAGCCATGTGATGAAACCTCAGCAATATTCATACGAGGAGCAGTCAGCCCACCCATTGTAATAGGAATAGCAGGACGATACAAAATACCTGTTGTCTTTTTGTAATAATAATCGACTTCTAATGACAACCTGTTTTTCAAAGCTCCTACATCAATACCTATGTCAGTAGTAGTGGAACGTTCCCATCCTAAAGCAGCATTAGCCAAGCCAGTCATAGCTAAACCACTAACTTGTTTTCCACCAAATGAATAATCAGTAATACCATATACAGACTGATATTCATATTCTGAAACATCATCGCCACCATCGTTACCTAACTTACCCCATGAAGCACGTAATTTCAAGTTATCCAACCAATGGCGAGTTCCACTCATAAATGCTTCTTCAGAGATTCGCCAACCGGCAGAGAATGAAGGGAAAACACCCCAACGATAATCTTTACCATAGCGTCCATTTCCATCATAACGTATATTTGCTTCAAATAGATAGCGACCTTTATAATCGTAATTTAAGCGTCCAAAATAAGAACGAGTTGCACGGTCTTTGGCTGTACCACCAATACTTTTCATTTCCGTTGCAGAGCTAGGAACATTAATATTTTCGTCAATTAAACCTTGCAAGCTAGCGTTTGAAGAGTTCCAATACTTATACCATTCCTGATAACCTCCCATTACTGCAATATTATGGTCTCTTGCAATAGTGGTATTGTAATTAATGATATTTTCCAAGGTATATGACCAGTTTCCTTCATTAGAGAAAGAAGTACTCATCATATCGGGCTTGGTTGCAGCACTTTTAACCTCGCCGGTACTAAACTTTACTTGATCTGTTGCATGAGTCCATGAACGGTTTTCATACCAGTAACGTTTGTAGTTAAAGTTAAATGTCCATGTCAACCCTTTCATAAAAGTGATTTTACTAAATACGGCTGCATTTACGTTTGTCTTTTTAGTACTACCATTTGTATCATTTAATTTCTGCAAAAGATTATTAGCAGTAGCACTCTCTTCAGGAGCTTCAGGATAACCATACTGTCCATTCCATTCAGGATATACACCTGGAGTCGTTTGGCGTAAATAGTTATTAGCATTGCTAAAATTACCTACCTCCTGATCTTTCATATCTCCATAGATACGTGCACCAGCAGTCAACCACTTCGTAACATCAGCCTCAAGGTTTACACGCATCTTATATTGTTTTACACCAGTTCTATCTACCAATCCAGGGTTATCCATATAACCTAAAGATGCGAGAAAACGTGTCTTATCAGTTCCACCAGACAATGATAAGTTATGGTCATTTATTAATCCATGTTTAAAAATCTCTTTCTGCCAGTCTGTATTTGGATAAGCTACATAGTTGGGCACACCATTTTCATTAACGCCATTAGGATCTTTGGCCTTTTCACGCCATAAATCAATAGTAGTTTGATCAAAGTTTCCTTTCTGACCAATATTCTCACCAGACTCATTAATCCACTCCATATAATCGGCGTAATTTGAAACCATATCAATAATACGAGTTGGTTGTGCATAAGATACACGGCCACTATAATTAATACTGATACGTCCTTTACCTTTCTTAGTAGTTATCAAAATAACACCATTAGCAGCACGAGAACCATAGATAGCACAAGAAGCAGCATCTTTTAATATAGAAATGGTTTCAATATCTTGTGCATTAACATTATCCATTGAACCTTCTAGCCCATCAATCAACACCAATGGGTCCGCATTATTCAATGTTCCTACACCACGAATACGAATAGTAGCACCATCACTACCTGGCTGACCAGAACTTTGCATAACTTGTACACCTGCACTTAGACCTGCCAATGCAGCAGATACAGTCGTTACAGGACGTGATTTCGCTTGTTCTTCAAAGTCTACCGAAGCAACGGCACCGGTCAAATTGGCTTTCTTTTGAACTCCGTAACCTACCACGACAACTTCATCCAAAGTTTCAGAGTCTTCTACCATTTTAATATTTAATGTTTGTGTAGTAGAAGTAATTTTCACCTCTTGTGTGTTATATCCGATATAGGATATTTGCACAGTAGAATTCAAAGGGACGTTTAAAATATTATCTTTGCATTAAAAATGATATACGCTTACATTCG
>OGDP01000499.1_pt1 | contig 35755 bp, 26 predicted proteins | sample 1570441 | NCBI WGS metagenome assembly OGDP01 (sample SAMEA2581961, study PRJEB24529) | metagenome | biome: Human gut stool | place: China | collected 2011
GTAATAAGCAATCATCACGGTCCACAATCATTGTAAGTTCTGTTTTTATCTGTTTTACCCCTGTATTTAAAGCTGTATGTTTTCCACCATTTGCTTTTTTTATATATTCTATTTTGAATTTTGGTTCTCTTTTTATTTTTTCTATATACTGATCTGTTTCATCCCTGCTTCCATCATCTACTATAAGCCACCTAAAATCATAATTTGTTTGTTTGCATAAAGAATAATATAAATTTTTTAATTCTGATTTTCTATTATATGTCGGTGTGATTACCGTAACTAATTCCATAATTACCTCTTATCTTATAATTTTAGAATATAATTGCAATGTTTGATCTACTACAAAATCCCATGAATAATTTTCCCTTATATATTTTTTCAAATCATTTTTTCCAAATTCATCATTTTTTAAGCTCTCTATTAATTTTTGCTTTAAGCTTTCTGTATTCTTACTCTCAAAATACTGCACCTATGACTTCCCTACTTTTTTATTTTGAGGAATATCGCTCACGAAACACGAACAATTATAGCTCATTGCTTCCAAAAGACTCATGGGCATTCCTTCCGCCTCACTTGGAAATACAAATAATCTCGCATTTGAATAGAGTTCTCTCAATACTTTTCCCTCAACAAATCCAATTAATTTTACTCTATCATCCTCTTTGGCTTTTTTCTCAATCATCTCTCGATATTCTGTTACATACTCAGTGCCCCCTGCAATAACCAGGGGTAACTCACAGTCAATTTGCTTATAAGCATCCATCAAGTATTCTAAACCCTTTCCAGGCACCACTCTGGACAAATAGAGAATATATTCTTTTTTGTTCAATCCATATTTTTTAGTAATTTCTACTGCTTTTTCTCTTGGTTTTTCTGCCACTCCATTTGGAATATAATTTGTCTCGCGATTATACTTTTTTTGAAAATACTCCTTTTGTTCTTTTGAAAGAACGATTATTTCGTCTGCATATTTTGCAGCTATTTGCTCGCCTAATTGAATAAATTTCGCTCCAAATCCCTTCCACTTTGGTGTTTTATAATTCAATCCATGAACAGTAACCACTGTTTTTTTCCCTAGTATATGAGGAATAATCAAAAAAAAGCTTGGTCCTATTGCATGATAATGAATAACATCATATTTTCCAAATAAGGCTCTAATTGTCGCTATAAAAGAATATACTACTGCATCCGTATTTTTTCTTTCAATTGTAGGAATATCTATAATTTGCACACCTTTATACTCTTTGGGACATTTAAAACCTTTTTTATGCCGATTATATGCGACCACTTCATTTCCTTTTTCTACCATCCTTGTTGTCAATTCTTCAACAACAACTTCTATTCCACCTTCTCTTCCAGGTATTCTTTTGTGTCCAATCATTGCAATCTTCATATTAATTTTCCTTACTCACCGTATCATATAAATTTAAATACCATCTTTGAAGTTTTTCTGCTTCTGAAACAATATCATACCCTGCATCTATAAGTTCCTGCCTCGCATTACCATTTCTAGTAATTGACGTATTCATTATCTCTTTTGCCCATTCTTCTTTATTTTTATCAAGATTAATCATTTTAATATTACTTGTAATTAGTAATTCCTTCGATATCCTATTAGAAACTAAGCATGGCATTCCACTTGCCTGCGCTTCTATTCCGACAACCGGTAATCCCTCAAACAAAGACGGCATCACAAAAATATCCATTGCCTGATATAATTCAGCCACATCTGATCTATCAATAAGTAAAGTTACTTTATTCTTTAAGCCAAGTTTTTCAATCTTTTCCTCAATTTTTTTCTGATTCTCACCTTTCCCCACCAACAATAAATGAGCATTGGGTTTGAATTTAATAACACAGTTGAAGACATCTATTAGAAACATTTGATTTTTAATATAACAATATCTACCTACATGTCCAATAATAAATTTATTTTCAATTCCCAACTCTTTTCTTTTTCTTTCTCCAATAATAGAGTCGTACTTGAATTTTTCAATATCAACTGCATTTCTAACGATTTTAAAAGGTCGTTCATGGAACATAAATCTTCCAGCAACTTCTCCACACGCACAATTAATTGTTGCCACTTTTGTTATGTTTTTTTGTGCAATAAATTTAATTGGAAGTTTTATATCTCTATCGAATTTTGAACTATGACTATGAGCTATGCGAACTGGTACGCCACTATTTTTTGCAGCTTGTAATGGAAAATATGACATTGCATCAATATGTGAATGCATTATTTTATACTCTGGATGTTCCATGAAAAATGCTTTCATAAATCCAAAATATTTTTTATAATTCTGAGGATATAATCTTGGTGCATGATACACTTTTCCACCCATACTAATGATTTCATCCTCATATGCACCTTTTTCGATACGATGTGTCAAAAAGTCAAATTGTACTTTTGTTCTATCTATATTACGATAATAATTCATTAACATTGTTTCAAGTCCAGCTCGATCCATTATGTTAACAACCTGTAAGATACGTATCATTATTTTTCCTCTTTTTACATACTTCCTTTACCAGTCAACACTACCTGTACCGTCTTAGCCAGAATCCGCAAATCTTTCCCGATACTCCAGTCCTTAATATAAGCTGTATCCAACTTCACCACATCCTCAAAATCCGTGATATCGCTCCGACCAGACACTTGCCACATTCCTGTAATTCCAGGCTTCGCAGACAATCTTGCTTTGTGATGCAGCTTATACTTCTCATACTCATCCACTGTTGGTGGTCTTGTCCCAACCAGTGACATATCGCCAAGCAACACATTGAAAAACTGAGGAAACTCATCCAGGCTGAGCTTCCGGATCAGATTTCCGATTCCCGGCACATACTTTCCATTTGCATCAAAATGGCTTCCGATGATTCGCGGATCATCCTCCATCTTGAACATCATGCCATCTGCCACACGATTCTGCTCCATCAATGCTTTCTTACGTTCTTCCGCATCCAGATACATTGTGCGGAACTTATACATCTTGAACCTCTTACCGTTCTTACCCACTCGCTCCTGTGTGAAGAAAATTGGTCCCGGCGACTTGATATAGATCAGTGGTCCCAAAATAATTGTAAGAATTACTGTGATGAGTGATCCTGTGATGCCTCCTGCGATATCCATCACACGCTTGGTCAGATACTGCCGGTTACTGACCAGCTGCATCCCTGATGTCAGTACCAGATATCCACATACTTTCTCTGCTATCTGATGATTGTCCGCATCAGCGAAATCCTGCATGATAGAATAATGTGTCACAATTCCCATCTCCGAGAATGCTTCCATATATTCTTTGCCGAAATGCTGCTCCTGCGGTAATACGATCAACGCCTCATCTACCCAGTTTCTGCATACCCATTCTGTCATCTCTGACTCTGGAATGAGTGGGATTCCCTCATAAGTGTCTGATACTCCTTTTCCTCTGCCGATCAGCACAATTCCTGCTGGAAAATAGGTTTGAAAATTATTGCTGCGCACATTTTCCAACACCTGCTCAAGATACTCTGACGTGGTAACTAATAATAAAGAATTTTCTCCTTCTTTCGACTGCCGGCGCATCACATGCTTCTTCCATAAGATTCGCACCAGATATCCACCTATCAATTCATAGATTCCCAACAAAAACAATACTGTTCGAGAGAAATCATCTCCAGACTTCACAGCAAACAGATAGAATGCAAGCAGCATTTCCAGAAGACATACTTCTTTTACCACAGATACCAGTTCGATATAATAACCGCGTTTTAGGATATCCCGATATCCATCTATAAAAAAAAGATATACAAATTCAAATACTGCCAATAAAAGCACAACATTCTGATAAACGGAATCACTATATAATCTGCTAAGCTCTCTATGTCTTCCAAAATATGCCAGTGCCAGACAAATCTGCATACACATTAAATCAAGGACAGCAAAATCCAGATGTTTCAGCCATCCTTTATTTCTCTTACGATACATAACAATCCCCTTTATGATAAGTTCTTTTATCGACAAATAACCTTATCAATTTTACCACAAATATAAATCGATTACAACGCTAGTTGCCTTTTTTGTATATTTGTAATAGTTTACTCTTCCAGCCGACATGATATTTGCCAGATATTTACCTATATGCTACAATAATTTCTGTCGGGCTTCAACAGCTCCCATTTAATCTTAAATTATAATTAATAAACGAGGATCATACTATGAAAAAATATTTTAAATGTCTGACTAAGATGCAGCTTATTTCTTACTTACTTTTATTCCTGACTGCATTTCTGTTCAATTACTGGACACCATATGCAGCCGATGATTACTCTTATATGTATAACCTCGGCAATGGCGAACGGATCACTTCTGTATTCCAAATCTTTCCATCCCTTTCCGTCCATTATATGCAATATGGCAATGGACGTATTGTATCACACTTTTTTGTAATGCTGTTTCTTACGGCACCAAAAATCATTTTTGATGTGCTGAATGCCTTTCTTTTTGTTTTCTTTATCGCTTTTGTTTTACATATTACTGCAAGTAAGAAATCATTCAGTATCCTTCTGTTTTTTGCAGTGCCTACCCTGTTTTGGTTATATATGCCTGCATACGGTCAGGTGTTTCTCTGGCTGACCGGCTGCATTAATTATATGTGGAGTTATCTGTTTGCTCTGTTGTTTCTGAATATTTATATCTCGTTACTGCGTGGAAAGTCCCTATTGGATAAGAAGTGGAAGCTGATTTTATTCTGCCTGTTCACATTTCTTTTTGGTAATTATTCTGAGAATGTATCCTTTTCAGTTATATTCACAGGATTTCTTCTTATGTGCGTCACGATGTATCAACATAAGACTATCCGGAAATATCTGTCGTATGTGTTCCCAATCATCTGTGGAGCAGCGGGCTATCTGGTTTTATTACTCAGCCCCTCCGGCAGTGCGAAGTTTTCCGATAACCTTACCTTATCCGTTCTTGCAAAAAATGGAATTGATCTTTTCACCACTTATTATAATGTGTGCAAATATCCTTTGATCCTGTTTTTCATTTTACTTTGCATTGCTGTTTATCACAAAATGGATAAAAATGAGATTCTGATTGCGATTGCCTACCTTTTTATCAGCTTCGTTGCAGCGGCAATGCTGATCATTGCAAGCTATTTACCTGAAAGAAGTATTGCAAACAGTGTTGTTTTCCTTCTTATCGGTATTGTTCAGCTTCTTCAGATTCTCCGGCGCAACAGTCATCTGGAATGTCTCACATTGTGTGTATGCGTATATCTTCTCATCAGCAGTGTAATGGCTTACTGGGATGGTTCCTATGATATTTACCGTGTGCACAGAGAACAGACTGCCAGAAATGAACGCATCGAGAATTCCATTGTTTCTGGCGAACTGACGATTGGGGTTCCCATCATCACTTCTACAACAAAGTATAGCTGTAAATATGGACTATTAGATCTCAATCCTCAGAATTCTAACGAACCATTTCCAAATGTATATGTAGCAAAATACTATGGATTGAATAAAATTTATGTTACTTATCCAGATACTTCTAATAAATAAACGCCGTAAACAAATACACCGAAACAATCTGTTCATTAACTCGGATTGTTTCGGTGTATTTGTTTAGATTTTTTTCTGTAACAACCAGTCATAATACTCTCTGAGACCATCTCTGATTGGTATTAATGCATTCTTATGAACGCTCATGATCCGTCCATTATTCAGTATAATCTTTTTTGCATCGACACTTCTGGCTGAAAGATACTCCACTTGTGGTTTTAACCCCATTTCCTGTAACATTTCTATAATGTCTCTCTGTGATGTTCCAACATTGGAGCTGAGATTGAATGTATCAAATTCCCCATTATAAGTAAACAGAACCATTAACATTCTACACACATCATCGATATAAATATAATCTCTGATATTATTTCCATCTCCCCAGATTTCAATTTTTTCTTCCTTAATCGTTTTCTTCAAAGCAGCATCAATAAAACCTACTCCCTTATTGAAATCCTGTCCCGGACCATAAGGATTTGATATTCTCGCAATCAGAATCTTTGTATGTGCCTGATAATTAAATGTCCGAATGGTATTTTCGATACACAATTTCACATTTCCATAATGATTGATTGGTCGTGGAAGTGCATCCTCGCTGATTGGCTGTATTTCCTGATTGCCATAAACAGTTCCACCTGAAGATAAAAATATCATACGAATTTTCTTATCAATGATCATTTTACAAAGCTTTGTAGTCTGGATGAAATCTCTCTCATATCCCTGCAGATACTTTTCATTAGAATTTCCCGGATTCACTGTACTAAGTGCATGTACGACATAATCAATCCCCTCCAATGCCTCCATCAGGGAATAGTCATCAAAAAAATCTCCACATATATAGCGAACACCTTCTACCTTTTTCGCAGGTACTGACATATCAAAACAGAAAACTTCCATATTACTCTTTATCAAATGTTTCGATAAATTTGTTCCAATAAATCCTGCTCCACCGATAATCAATACTCTCTTGCCCAAAGTATACTCCTTTTTCTTACCTGTCTTTTTCTTCTGCTTCACTCTGGTTCTTTTTATAATCCAACAATTTCTTCTCGATATAGATTGGTCTGTGCTTCTCCTGTATATACATTCTTGCAAGATATTCTCCAATAATTCCAAGGATCGTAAGTTGTATTCCTCCAAGCAATAATATCAGAACAACAATTGTCGGGTATCCCGGAACCGGATTCCCGATGCATAATTTTTGTATCACAACAACAAATAAATAGATGATTGCACATAATGAAGTAAATAATCCCAGTCCTGTCGCGATTTTCAATGGAAATGTCGTATATGAGATAAAACCTTCTACTGCATATCTGAATAATTTATTGATGGACCATTTGGTTTCTCCTGCATTACGCTTTTCCGCAGTATATGGAATATAGCAGGTATTGAATCCAACCCAGGAAAAAATCCCCTTAGAAAACCTGTGATACTCCGGCAAACTCAAAACAGCATCTACAACCGGTCTTCGAAATGTCCTGAAATCGGATGCGCCGGGAAAGAATTCTATTTCGCTTGTCCTGTTAATGATTTTGTAAAACATATCTTTCAACTTACTGACAAGCTTTCCTTCCTGACGCTTCTCCTGATATGCTGCAACACAGTCAAATTCTTCATTATCCTGAAGAATCTTCACCATTCTGGCAACTGTTTCCGGTCTTTGTTGCAGATCTGCATCAATCACCGTTATAAAATCTCCTGTTGCTTTTTGAAATCCGGCATAAATTGCGGCTTCTTTTCCAAAATTTCTGGAGAAAGTTTCCACGACAACACGTGCTTCGTGAAGATTAAATACGCTCTCTAACGCTTCCTGTGTCTTATCCTTACTTCCATCGTTGATGAAAATCATTTCATATTCATATTCTTCCGCATCAAAAACATGCTTTGCTGCATGATAGAAATCCCGGATATTATCCTCTTCATTATAGCATGGTACCACCAAAGATAATTTCATCTTATTCATTCACTTTCCGTTATTTTCCATACACTCTGATTGCCGCATTATAACATCGCTTCGCAAAAGCATGTTTCGGATCATTCTTATTCGGTACAATCTTGCGAACTGCGATTCTCAACATTTTTTTATATGGATTCTCTGCCTGTGCCTGCATTGGGAGCTTTTCTCTGACTTTCATGTGTGTTGCCCCCATCTCTTTCATGATCATCTGCCAATCTGTAACATGAACCTCAAATATTTCCGGTCTTGCCTTATATGCCATAAGCACAAGCTGCTGGTCATCATCCATACAATCCAACATAAGAAGTGCATTCATCGCATCTTCTACCAAATGCCAGAATGTCGGCACCAGTTCTCTTGATAACCCATACATACATCCCATCACACAGTCATCCTGAAACTGCAGACTCTGCAGACCTATTACTGAATCAGGATCATGCAGACAAGAAATGTGTATCTTATTCTTAAAATCATATTCCCACAGAAAATTATAGTCTTCCGCATCACTGTAAGTAATTCCACCATGGTCGAATCCAAAGTCCATCCATACAACATTTTCAGATAATGAAATAGTACTTCATCATCCACAGATAATCATATTTTGGATTATTGGAAGATGCTTCCGGAAGATATCTGAAGTTCAGGAAATCTTTATTGTGAGATATTTTTTCCAGCTTTGGCAAAAGACCTGGCACAAGTTCAAACAAATTATCAATCTTTATAATAATCGTTTTCTCTCCCAATCCGTATTCTGCCCTTATTCCTTTGATGATTTCCGCGCTGTCAGAATCCGTATATACTACCAACGTATTTTGGATTCTTGCCCATCTTTTAAATTCATCAAAATACCGCTGTGCTGTTCTTCGTAAATCCTTATTCTTATCCTGCCCTCTTCCTATGTCAAAAAAATCTGTTACAAGTGTTATTTCTTCCATTCTTCTTCCTCTAATTCTTTTCTGGTTACTCGAAATGCGTTAATGCATAACATAATTTCTTTTTACTGGAATTTCCTAACATAATCACAAGATCACGTATGAAATATCTTCGAATATTTCTTACTACAATTTTAATCTGCCCATTTTTCAGAAGTCCCCACATTCTTTGTCTGTAAAAAATCTTCTTAGAATCTTTTGTTATGCGGGCATTATAAATCTGAACTGTTTTCTCCGGATTTGTTGCTGAAGTTGTACTTTGCCGATATTTCACCACTACATGATCAAAATGATTAATATGATCTCCATTTGCCGTTATCTTCAACCAAAAGGGATAATCCTCAATCAATGTATATGCTTCATCAAATCCTTGATATTTTTTTAGAAAACTCATTTTATAAAATGCGGCTGGTGTGCATATCAGATCATTGTGTTTCAATAATTCGGCGTATTGCTGTCTTGCACTCATTTTATAAAATGCATCTTCTGCACGTTTATTCTCATGATGCAGTGCAGGACTTTTCCCATCATCCTGAACCCATTCTGCCTTTCCGATTGCCATCTCCCAGTTATGATCCAGACACACCTGCACACTGTCTGAAATACAATTTGGCACTAATATATCATCCGCCGCAATAATTTTTATAAACTTCCCTTTACAATAGTTCAGTCCATTATTAATATTACGTACTGTACCGTTATTACGATCAGAGGTTAATAACCGTGTTCGTTCAAACCGCCCACCATTCATTAACAGCCAATGCTTAATTTTCTCTATAGTACGATCTCTTGAATTATCATCTGCTATAATCAGTTCTAATTCTGCGTACTGCTGGTGCAGTATACTTTCTAATAGATCTATAATATAAGCTTCTGCATTGTAAGACATCACTAATACAGATACTAATATTGCATTTGCTTCCCCCATGCATTTCTCCTATTATTCTAATATTGTCAATCCACGGCATATTTTATTACTATTTGAATTTCCCAAGAAAATAACAATATCTCTTATCAAATATCTTCGTATATTTCTACAAATTACAGAAATCTGACGTTCCTTTAACAAACCCTTTAATCGCAAATTGTAAAAATTTCTTTTTGAAGCTTTTGAGATTCGCACATTATATATGGATGTATTTTTTTCCGGATTACGCACAGATGTCTCGCTAATACGGTACTTTGCCACTTTCTTGTCCAAAAATGGAATCTTAACACCCTCTTCTGTTATTCTCAGCCAAAATGGGTAGTCCTCCAATAAATCATACTGTTCATCAAACCAATGGAATCTCTCCATAAAACTTTTTCTGAATATTTCACCTACCGTAATAATAATATCATTATTCAGAAGAAGTTCTCTGTGCTGATGTTCAGCATCCATCTCATAAAACTCGTGTTTCTTTATGGTATCTTCATAGTGTTCTGCGTAAGTGTTTCCATCATCCTGAACCCACAGAACATCACCTATTAATAAGTCCAGCTTCTTACTTTCACATTCATCTACAAGCATTGCAATACATTCAGGAAGTAAAATATCATATCACGCCCCTGACGATGATAACTATAAAGCGCTCCTGATATTCTGACAACCAATCAGATATTATCTGCTGTGTATGATCCACAGAACAATCATCTGCAATAATCAGTTCAAGATTTTCATAAGTCTGTTTTTTTACACTGTCTAATAAATCTAAAATATATTTTTCAGCATTAAAAGTTGCGATCACTATACTTACCAGTTTATTTTCCATCATAAATCTACCTCATATAAAAATATAATACATAACGACAGAGATATTCTTATCCCTGCCATTATGCATCATAACCTTTTTTTATTTCTTTTCAATAGACTTAAGAAACTCTTCATAATTCCTAATATAATCTTCTTCTTTGTAATAATCCGATGCAAGTACCATCAGCACTGCATCGGAAGAGAAATCATACATCTCTCTCCAGATATCATTTTTAATGTAAAGTCCCTCATATGGCTTTTCCAGTGGAACGATCTTTTTTTCCTCTCCATTATCTAATAATATCTTGCATGACCCATGAATACAGATCAGTATCTGCTCCAGTGATCTATGTGCATGATGCCCTCTGCTCACACCCTCTCCAGTATCATACATATAATATACCCTCTTGATTTCAAATGGTATATCCTTATATTCTTCTAATGCTACTAATTGTCCCCGCTCGTCGCCATGCTGTTGAAATACATATTTAACTATCTGCATCTATATACTCTCCAATTATCTACTTAAATGCGTTCAATGCATCTATGATATAATTTACATGTGAGAGTATGTTCACCATCTTTAAAGAGGAGATTAACTATGAGATTAATAAGCTACAATAGACTTTTTAAACTAATGATAGATAAAGGGATTAAGAAGACAGAGTTGGCAAAGATGGCAGATATTAGTCAAACAACTTTAGCTAAGCTATCAAAGAATCAATATGTATCAATGGATGTATTGGTAAGAATATGTGATAGCTTGGATTGTACATTTGATGAGATTATTGAACTTGTAAAAGTTGCTGAAGACGAAACTACTGATATGAATGGAGGAGCAGTACGTGAAGAACAGTAAGATAGCAGATAGTACTGTTGCAATAGAGGAATATGTGCCGGATTTGTCTGAGAAGTATCAGACTAGATTTACAGCATTGGTTGAAAAGCTTGGAAGTGCATTACCGCATAACAGGAATTATTTGTTAGAAGAGGAATTAAAAAGTGTAGGAATTGATGGTGTTTCTGAATGTGCAGATATTGATTTGCTTAAGTATATGGCAAGTATTAGTTTACTCAAAGATTTGTCATTACAGGGCTGGCAGTTCAGAGCCGAATCGGGGAAACTGCATTTGTTTATGAATGAAGATAATTTGGATGATAAGGCACATATACGCTATAGACTTAGTGCAGAAAGAAATGCTCAATTTAAGACGGAGAGTATTAAAAAATTTATCATCAAGATGGAAACTCCACGATTGTTCAAAGGTGAGGAAGTTTCAATTAAAAACCTGATAGGAAATAAGGATATGCTGATTCAGCGCATCCGTGAAGAAGGTAAGATTTGTGACCCATACATTCAGTTAGTAACACAAAGAAAGGATGAGCATACGGGAATTGAATTATCCGATATCTGGAGATATTTCAGATATACTTGGGCTATCCCATATAAGACAATGCCAGGAAGAAATCTTTTTTACTTGGTTAGAGATCGTGCCCAGAAATATCATCCGATTATAGGTATATTTGCATTGGGTAACTCGGTTTTAAATCTTTCAGTAAGAGATGAAGATATAGGATGGACTGTCGAGGCAATAAAAAGAAATATGCAGCAAAAGGTGGATATTTCTTTTTGCGAACAAGAGGTGTCAGGAACAGATGGTGGAAAGATAAAGGCGAAGATAGTAAAGTCATTGGAAACAGATGAGGAATATGCTCTTCGTATCCAAAAGTATTCAAATAAAATAATGCCGCTACTAATCCAAAACATTGATGACGCAATAGATGATATATACACAAAGGATTTGGGGTATCATAGGAATACAAAATACCCGAAGGCGGAGTACATAGAAACTCTTATTAGCCAAGCAATTGAGTTAGAGGCCTTGTCAATTAACAATAAGAATAATGAAAAAAATCCAAATTGGATTGAGGAAACACAGAAACCATTATTCAAGAAAAAGAGAGCTACTGAATTGGCAAAGCTACTAAAGGCGAAAAAGATATTTGTAGAGGCTCCATATGAGGATAATACAGAGAAACTCCAATTTCTATTATCAAAGGAGGAGGGACGACAGGCAATAAATACTGCTTTGATAGCAAACAGAAAATGTAAGATTGGTTCTAATATGATGGATATAATTGTTTGTGGTTCTATTCCGCCGTACAATGAATTGTTGGGAGGCAAATTGGTTAGTATCTTAGCGTGCAGTCCAACGGTTATAAGGGATTATACGCATAGGTATGCGCAACAGGTAAGTGAAATAGCATCCCGAATGAAGGGAAAGCGTGTGGTAAGAGATAGTAGGTTGGTATATTTAGGAACTACAAGCCTTTATGCAATAGGGAGTAGTCAATATAATCGGATAAAGGTCCCTCTACAAAATGGTTCGAAGCTTGAGTATGCAAAAATGGGAATAACGGAAGGATTTGGAACAGTGTATTTTTCAAATGATACCTCTTCCCTGTTTTCTCGAATATTAGAAATTATTGATGGTGGTAAGAAAATAAATCACGTATTTGGCGAAGGTACGAGCCCGAGATTTCGAATGATTAGTAGAGGGTTGAAGGCTATTGGTATTAGAGCGGATGCTTTTTTGAAGCACTATTCACCAAGAATTGTTTATTCGATAAATCTTGCAAATAATACAAATGATTTTCTCTTAGGAATAGACCAAGATGTAGAGTACGGCTTTAATATTGAGGATGATCAGGATGTTCAAGCGCATACACAATACCTAATTGATTATTGGTATAAAAGATGGCTTGAAATGAGAATAACATCTGTAGATATTGAGAAGAGACTCGAAGCATTCGATATTATGGAAGTTTTGTTAAGCACTAAATGCTAGGAGGGCAGTTATGGGCAATTTGGATTTTATAAAAAAATTATATAATGGTAAGAATTGCTATTCTGATCATATGAGCGACGAGGAACTCGAACTTATTCATATACATTCAAAAGTAGAGGATATGATACTAGAGTTGTTGGAGTCGGGGAAAATTGTGTTTTTAACCGGAAACCCGGGAGATGGAAAAACATTCTTAATAAAGAGACAGCTTGAAAAAATCAAAGCATTAAACACATATATTGAAACAGATTTGAACAGAGTTGCAAATTATGAAGAGGTTGCTAATAAGCTTGTTGAATGCTATGAGAAAGAGACACCAGCAATTGTTGCGGTTAACGAATATCAGTTTTATCAGTTGTGTAAGATTATGAAGAGGATTAACAATAATATATACACTGAAACGATGAACGTTAAAAAGGATTGCATTATTTATGATATTCCTAATGTTTCAATTAAGAGGATTGTAATTGTTGATCTAAATGAAAGAAGCTTACTAGATAAGGATAGAGCATTAACAGAGGAGGTTATAGACAAAATTTGTAGCCTCTTGAAGGCAGAAGATATTCAGAATGCACAGCTTAAAAAAAATCTAGCTGCAATAGAGAAAAAGGAAATCAGAAGCCAGTTGATTAAGATAATAGAACTGGCAACTACAAGCTGTGAGCATTATGCAGTCAGGGATATCTTAGGGGCAGTTTCATTTATTTTAACAGCGTGTACCTTAGAAGAATATGAAGGTATGCCATATTATGACGCTGTTTTTGAAAGTACAAATCCTTTATTGGAAACAGTAAAACAGTTTGACCCAATTTATTTGTCTCATTCTGTGATGGACGAAGCATTGTGGAATGGTGAAATAAAGGGAAAATGGCTTCTTGATTCACCAACAGAATGGCCTAGTGCTGAAAAATACGAAGAGAATGTCGAAGGAGCTGTTGAATGCTTTAAATCAATTAAAAGGAAGTATTATTTTGAGAACGAAGACGGTGTTAATTTATCTGTGCTACAACCGGATGAAATCAAAAGATGTACGGAAATATTTACTTCATTTGAAACACAGAAAAAACAAATCAAGGAACGTATTATTAGAGGCTTAAATAAGCTTTTTTTGCTGTCCAGTGATGATAAGAAGCTATTGAGAATTTGGACAACACATAGATATGATTTAAGTGTCGATGCAGGAGTGGCAATCTCTAGTAGATATATAGATGCAAGTGAATTGGAGATTAAGATGCCAAAGCCTAATGATTGGATGGAGGGAATGGAATATGTCCCAAATCATGTATTGCTGAAGCCACGTGAACAAGAGAATCCAGTCTTGATATTAGATGTGGATTTTTTAAGAACACTTGATGCGGTTGAAGCAGGATATCCGATAGGTCTCTTAGCACCTCAGTATGAGCAGACCGCAGCTAGGTTTTTGCGACAATTGGACGATTATAACCTGACGGAAGATAACGATGACGGAGAAATTATTATAGCAAACAGAAAGAAGAGCTACAAAAAATCTATTTATGTGATTGATAATAAGTACAGTTTTGAGGAGGAAGACTAATGGCAAAGAACGATAAGATAAACAGCCTAGGCGATGAAGTTTGCAGGGACTTTTTAGGATTTACCCCGACCTCAAATTCAACAAAGCCTCCTCATATTGCAAATGGCTTGTTCAGAGAATGTACCGGAGAGATTTGTGATTTTAGAGATGTGCATGAATGGATAGTAAGTGAAAGACGAAAGGATGCAATTAGTTCAGAGGAAATTGTAAAGAAATATGATGAAATTCTTTTAAAGGGAACGAATGAGAATACTTCGAACATTAAGCAAGTTAGATTTTTATTTGAAGAGATCTTTAATCCGGATCATACGGTATATCCGAATTATGACCATTCGGTCGTAAATATTAGCTCTCATTGGTTGGTTAAGAAGAGTGTTCCATCTGAGGCGAGAATAGGAAGATATATTTTTGAAATTCTGTCGAAAAAAATTGATGGAAAAATGTCGCCAATACTTGAACTGTTAAAAAAATCATTGGAGATTGATGATGATGACCTTACAAGGATTTTAAAGCCGATTATAGTATTTCCTTCTGATAAAGAGAAAAGAACACTTAATGGTGTAAATTACCCGGAAGACAGCGAAGTTAAATGGGATAGTTGTAAGGATACTATCAGAAAAGGTTTTGATAACCTTGCGAACACAATGGTAAAGGTAGGAGACGATAGGAATTCCTTGCTTGTATTAGAAAGAATAACAAATTTCTCATGCTTTTCAGCTTTTTTATATTTGGTTAATGCGCATTCAGCAGTTTATGGAGGCAAAAGAATCCCAATACTTATTGATTCGGGTGAAAATATGGAATCAATAAAAAAAGCAAGCGAGCAGTGCTTTGCCTATGCAAAAACAGCGGTGGAGGATTATTTTATTGAATCTATAAATAGTATTTTGCACACGGAGATTGCACATAATAGCAAAGAAGCATGCTTGGAATGGATTAAAAGGATGAACTTTTCGTCGCAAACAAGGGAAGAGGAAATAACCAGTGCAATAAACAGTTACTTTGAAAGCTTTTGTGAGGATGAGGATGAGCCAATACATGCACTTGCTCATGCCATACAGATTATTTTATATACTTTTGACTATAAAAACAATTCACCTTCTGAGTTTTGTAGAGTACTTGGAACAAGATGTGGATTGGCCGGACCAAGAGGCAATGCGGCAAAGAAACGGTATTTGGTCAATAGCTTTACCCTCGAAACTATTACATATAGTCTGTTGTCAGATGATGATATTGAAGATGGGCTGGAGTTGCGTGAATTGAGCAAAAAAGCTTTAGATGCATATTGTATATTATTAGGTGCTGATGTTGATAATGAGTACCGAGTATTAGAAGAGGTTAATATAGCGCAATCGACTCCGGGAGATTTACGGGGTGATTTAGCAATAAATGCACAGAAATTAGCTGATCTCTATATAGCACTGGGCTTGGCACATAGGTATGCAGATGGTGTAACACTTATAGGAAGGAGACAGTAAATGGCAGCTAAATTATTAACACAGGTTGTAACAAGAATTGTAAATAATAAGGAAAAGGCTGGAGCCTATGGTGTTTCAATATTAAATTTGCCTCATTTTGAATATGCAGAATTTGTGCAGAACTTAAAGGGTGATAAAGGAAAACAAGTCTTTTTTCTGGGATTTACTTATGAGGATGAAAACTCCTTAAAGGGTATACTGCCAATAATTGAAAATGTATCCTATTCTTTTAGTATAGAGGATGCTGAAGAATCAAGAAACAGTGGTAACGAAGATATCTTTAGAGTTTTAGTGATTAAGAGAGCAGAAATTGAAAAGCTTTCCTCCTTAAGGTGGTTTCATGAGGTGACAGTAGATATGGTGTATAACCAAAGCTGTCAATATGTGTTGGACGAGCTTAAAGAAACAAATTCTGTAATTAATTCACTGATACATGCTTTAAAAAGAAAATCTATAAGAGATGTTTTGGGCTTTGAGAGAGTTCTGGAATATTTGCAGGAGTTAATGTATGCCCCATTAGAGGATTTACCAAATAGGATTAAGGATTCATATTATAAGCTAGGACTGCTTAGGGATAATTCTCTTGATGCTGGAAACCCTTCAACAGAAGATATTGTATCAAGGATGAAAAAGAACCATAGAATTGTTGAAAGAATCGGTAACCTTGAGCAGGCAGAAAGGCAGAGTATAACAAACTATTATGCCAATGGAGAAGGAAACAAGTCTGTTCCGAGATTGATTTTGCAGTATTATGCTAAAAAAGATTTGCAGTTATTGAATCAAATGGAGCTTAGCGAGGTTGAAGAATGTTTAAAGGCCGCAAAAAAGAAGCCGGGCAATCCACCGAAGCCAAAGAACAAAACCAATACCGTTAATCCAACATCTATGGCATCACAAATGATTTTTGAGGGAAACGCACAGCAGATTCATGATGTTTTAGAGCAACTCGAACAAAAGGTTGATAATAGAAGCAATAATGGAAAGCGTGAGAGGGTTGATATAGAAGTAGATGGCACAAAAGTGCAGATTAAAGCGGAGCCCGTTACAGAGCGTATCGCAACAGAACTGACGGATGAAACAGATTACGGTGGTATTATTTATGCCGATGTTCAGTCTCCTGATGAAGCAATAGCAGATATTGATAAATATGAGTATTTGCCATTTACAGAAAATCTTTTGGATAGAGTTTGGGAAAGTCTTCGAAAAATTGGGGATTTAGTGGCAGAGGGAGAAAGCATTTCTCAAGCTTTAAGGAATTATCTCGATGCACGTAAGAAAATTAATAAGTATCGAATGAGACTTCAGGATGCACCTATGTTTCCTGCTCTTGCAGATAAAGAAGCATTTACAGAGTATTTGGTTGCATATGAGAAGCTTCTGATTTCAATAAATAGCGACTTTTCAAAGATTTGGCAAATAGCACCTTCAAATGCAAAGGAAATTGTAAACACCATTATTTCTATGGACAACATATTTGTAGAAGGTGAAAATAATTTTCATGCTATGCCAACCCCGTTAAATCCGTTATTTCTTTGGAAGTATATTAAATTGGCTGACGAAATATTGGATAGCAAAGGAGTAGAAAGTACAGAGGAAGGCAGCCTTTCGGATGATGATAAAAACTTTATTATTAGAAAAGCAGATGATATTCCAGACCCGTTATCTGTTATGTTGCTTCCTGCAACGGTTCATAGAAGCGGAGGAGAATTTTTGCCTTTGACGGGAAGAATTGGGAATATACCTATTTATTCGACTAATAAACAAATCGACCAAAGTGAAAGTGGAATAGATGCATTAAAACAGAGTATCACACGTTATCTGTGCTTATATCCGCATGCAGGTATGATGCTTAAAATTAGCATTATTGATCCACCGTCAGTTGAGCTTATGGTGTCGATGTTGAAAAAGCTTAATAATGATAGGGAATTTAATATATCCGGAATAGATGTTTCTATTTATAGAACAAAGGAAGCTACAAATGACTGGATTGAAATTAACGATGATTCTATCAATGACGGAATGCTTGGACAGGTAAAAGGAAAAAGAAGTTTAAACTTCCGACTGAAAATTGGTAGTAAAAAGCAGGTATATTCTAGAATCCTTGCGGATATGAAGGATGACCAGCATATTATGATTATCTTTGATCCGAATGAAGTAAGAACCGAAATTGTTAAGAATGATAAGCTGCTACACATTCATCCTCTCTGTATACCTAAGGTTTATAAATACAACCCTGTTGATGAGGTGGTTGAGATTAGGCCAGCTAATGAAGGTGACGTATTTTCCACCTATGGAAGTATTGTAGAAAAGTTAAATGAGCATCCGTCAAGCTTTAGCCATACAAGTAGTATTTTTAATACACCAATTAAAAGGGATACCTATGACTTAATGCTAAGTAAAGCAGATTGGTTAATTATTTTGGACCAAAACCTGAAGAGTTGGGATATTTCGCTACGTGCAGCAAGTGAGAAATTATTTTATAGAGAAGATGATTATCGTTCTATAGGCATTTATTCTAAGAACTGCAAAAAGTTTATTAAAGGCTATAGAGATGCAGTATGCAAATTGGGTAATTTTGTGCCACAGGAAAAAGGTATTGCAAATATCATTAGTGCTATTCGTGCAATAAACGATGATGGCTTATTAAGCATAGTATCCCATGGCTCCAATAGGATTTTTGATTCTAATCATGGCAAGGGAAGTTTGGGACTTGCCATTGCGGCAATACATTATCTTAGAAAAAATCCAGAGGCTATTTTAGTTGGTTTAGATACTCAATTAGCGCAGGAATGGTTGTCTGGAAGAGATGATAATCAATTACCGGATTTAATAGGAATTCGTTTAGAGGAAATGGCAGTTGATATTGTAGAGGTTAAAACCTATAGGGATAATGATAATGCGTTTATTATTGATGGTGATACAATATCAGGTCATGCAGTAGCACAATCGACTGTTTTGGAAGGATTGGTAAAAGAGATATTTGGTCCGACAGAACGTATAACCACTGTTTCGAGAAGAGAAATTCTTAGAGAACAGGTATACGAAACATTGTTTCAAACGGAAATGGATTCTTATAAAAAGCATGAGAGAGCGAATCAGCTAAATTCATTGTTTGCAGGTGAGTATAAGATTGAAGTATCTAAGCAGATATGCTTTGTAGACTTTGAAAATGGTGATAGTAGCGAAAAGACATATAAAGGCAAGGATGAGTATGCTGGAAACGATTACTTGCTGAATATAGTAGGAAGTCGGGAGATTCAGGCAATTATTTCTGCAGTTGAATATGTTTTGGAGGTGTCGAATAGTGCTGGTGATTCTGAAATGAGAGCTGTAGGGGCGTCAGAGCATACGGAACAATCTTCGTCCGGTAAGCAAGACACAAGTACAGTTGAGATAGAAGGTGCAAACTCTGCAGAGGCTGAAGCTCACTTAGATGAAGCGATAACGACAGTAAACGAGAGCGAAAATGAACAAGAGAAAATTGCAGAGAGAGAACGAATTGTTGAAAAATGCAATAGACTCAATAAGGTGTTTAAGGATTATGGAATTTCTGCATTGCCGGTAGATCCAGAGCTGACACAAGAAGCTTCTCGTTTTACGAGATTTACAGTGGAGCTCAAGTCCGGAGAGACTGTTAGAGCACTTGAAAAATCGAAAGCCGATATCGGTATTCAGCTCGAAGCGAACGGAGAAATATTAGTTAATCACATAAGAGGTACAAAATACATTTCTGTTGATGTACCGTTTGTAGGGGCGGGTAAACCTATTAAGCTAGTAGACCATTTGAAGATGTTAGATGGAGATAAGCAAAAGCTTAATATTGTAGCAGGACAAACACCTGATGGTAAGTTTGAAATGCTTGACATTTCTAAGGCGCCACATCTCTTGGTAGCCGGAACTACAGGCTCAGGAAAAACAATCTTCTTATACTCGATAATTGTAAGCTTGCTGCAACAATTCAATAAGGATGAAGTAGAATTTTTAATTGTAGATCCTAAGCAAACAGATTTTGTATTCTTTGAGGATTTGCCTAATTTATATGGTGGAAAAGTAATTACAGATGCTGAGGAAGCATTGGAGATGCTAAATCGAATAAATGAGCAAGATAAAGAGGATAGAATGCAAAAAATTCGCGCTTGCAGAAGTCGTGACATTAATTCATACAACGAAAAAAATCCAAATAATAGGATGAAACGTTTGGTGGTTGTTATCGATGAGTATGCTGATTTGATTCAGACGGCAGAGATGCAAGGAAATAGGAAGGAATTTGAACGCTCATTATCTATGCTGGCACAGAAGGTTCGCTCACTGGGCATTCATTTGATTATTGCAACACAAAGGCCTAGTGCCAATATTGTAACTGGCGTATTAAAAGCGAATATTCCATATAGAATTTCATTCAGATTGCCCTCTCATACAGATTCGCAGACGATCCTTGATATGCCTGGAGCAGAAAATCTACTTGGAATGGGAGATATGTTAGTTGTAACGGAGAGTGACGTGAAGAGAATGCAAGGTTTGTTTATCACAGAACAGGAACTAACAGAATACGTTGAAGGATATGTGAATGAGTAATGAGTCAGGATTTTATTGTTGGTACATTTGTAAGAGAAGAAAAAAACAGATTTCTCTGTACGGTAAATGTTGAAGGAATTGACGAAGAGTGTTATATACCGTCTTCTTGCAGGCTTGGGAATTTTCTTGAGCTTGCAGGAAAAAGGGTACTTTTACGCGAGAATAAGAAAGGTAATTCTAGGACTAGATACGCTGTTTATGCAATTAACTTTAAGCAGAATTATATGGTTCTTAGAACAGCAGAGGCGAATGATATTATTAGAAGAAGTATATCGTCTAGAAGATTTGCTTATCTAGGTAATAGAAAAATCGTAGAAAAAGAAAGTATTGTTGATGGATATAAAGCGGATTTGTTTTTGCCGGAAACAGCTACTGTAATTGAGATTAAAAGTATTATTTCAACAAGAAATGAGGCAGTATTTCCCACGGTATTTTCAGAGAGAGCACTTGAACAATTTTGTAAATTAAAAGAATTGTTAACTAAAGGGTATAAGGTTGTATACATATATGTTTCGTTGAATCCATATGTAAAGCAAGTAAAACGGATAAACATCTTCTGGAATATAAAAAGATGTTTTGTGAATGTATGGAGTTAGGGATGTGTTGTAAAGCATATGCAGCAGAAATGAAGAATGGGGAAACACTTATTAAAAAGGAAATAGAAATTGTGATTGATTAAAATCGCTTTTTCAATTAATAACAGAAAGAGGAAGGGCATGAATATAATAATAGGAAAATCGGATATTGCAGCATTGGGATGCGAAGGATGTAAGAAGAAATTTGTTTGTAATATTGCAAATAATGATCCTGCTAACAGAGCGTACATAGAAGGTAAATTGGGAGTGAATTTACCCGAGAAGGATCCGCCAGCCATTATTGATAATTCCGGTGGAGAAGGAGAAAAAGGGATTTTGCTTTTATTGTTGTCTCAAGGCAAAACCATTGTGACAATGGATAGTGATTCCGTATTTGCAGGAAGATATGTCGATGGAACAATGTCTGCACCATATGTACTGTTTGATAATCATAATATGATGAATTTAAGAACAGAACCGTCTGAACGAATTGGAAAGGCACAGTATTTAACAGATGATATATCGAAATGCGACAGTATAAGAAGTATTGCTCGGAGAGGAGTAAACTATTTATACCAAGTTAGCATATCACCAGATTTTATGGATATAGTTCCATGCCTAGTTCCATCTGCAGGAATCGTCTATGCAGCAAATACTATTTCCGTATCAAAACGCAATCTGATTAGACCAGATTTAATAGAAATTATTCCACCTACATTAGGCAAGCCTATTTTAACAAGCCAGTTGACACGTGGAGAGAGTGACGAAAGAAAATATATATTAAAGGTATGTGATATTAAGACCTCAGAATTTACTAATAGTTTTTTCTTTGAATTGGCGTACTATATGCTTCTGTTAAGAGGGTGGATAGATAGAAATGGCCTCAATGATGAGTTTGATGTTTCATATGAAGCAACTATTTTTCCATATGATGTTGTTAATGAAACAATTAGACAAGAAGATGGATGGAATATGGAATTTTCCCTTGTTAAGGATAGGGTGTTTCATATGCTTAATGTGGTAATACCCAACATTATTACGAAAATTGAAAGTGGAGATACTTCATTGATTAAGTATGTAAAGCGTTCTTCGAGGTGTCAAGTGTGTGATTATTATGGAGGACAATTCGAAGGAGAATTGTTCGACAAGTACAAAGCAAGAGGCACAAGTGGTAGAACGGATTATGAGATTTTTTTATCTAATCCAGCACATAATTACTGTAAGTATTGTCTTGCTTCCAATAATGACATAAATATCTTACCTGGCATAAAAACAAGTAATATAGAGTATTTGCAGGATAAGGGAATTTATGATTTGACGGCATTAGAAACACAACTTAGAGTTGGAACGGCTATTAATGATAATGCTGAACTAATGTCCAATTCGGAAGGTTTATTGGCTGAAATTGATGTTCACGGAACAGGAACAGTTCAACCTAAGGTTCGAGCGACAAATACAATCTCACAAGCAAGAGCACAGTTACAGTTATATACTATTATTAGGCAGGATTCTCAAAGAAGAACATTGAGTTATGGTATTTCGTATTCTATAAATGTATATGATGTAGATACTACAACTGTGCGCCCGGGAATGCATGTTGATGCATCTGGAAAATTATCTGAAAACAACATTGCTACACCATATTTAGTAGAAATAGATAAACCAGATTTTAATTATAAGCTGCCGGCATTTATTGATTATGTTATCAAAATAAAAGAGATTCTTGAAAACTATCGTGACATAGAATATACATCATATGGGCAAAAGAAAAAAGTATCATTTGGGATTTTCTATTGGGGAAAAAAGACATATGATGCTTTTCGCGATAATTTGCAGGAACTATTAGAGTATCTTGCAAATACAGGTGGTTTGGCAGGTTTGTATCCAAGCCTTTCAGCAACTACGATTAGAAGAAAAGAAAACTTGCTGATGGATGCTGTTAATAAATTTGCCGACCTCTTTTCGGAAGAAGAAGTAACCTATTACGAAAGGATACTAAAATGCCCACTATTTGATTTGAAAAGTATATATTCAGAACTTGCTGCGGTAGACACAAATTTTAGCTATAACCTTATAGATGTGTATAACGCGGTGTTTGGTACATCAGAGTTTAACTATCACTATAGACCTGATTCGGATAATTATTCTGCATATACATTTGATTCATGGTTTGGAATAGATAGAACAACAGAGCCATTGAGAAAGAATAGTGTACAGAATGAATTAACTAATAGAGATAAGCAGCACTTTTTCTATTTGAGTAAATTGTATTCGTATTTATATGAAATGAGTAGTCCACTTAGTAGTATTTTGAAAAAAGGAGAGTTGCCTACACTTGGTATGGTCGTGAATAATCCGGGAATTACAGACTGGCAATTCTTGTATTTATATTTATTTCAAAAGACTAATGCGGCATACGATCAAGTAGAGGTTGATGAAAATCATTCTTCAACAGATATGAAAAAGCAATACGGTGGAGACAGTATTCTTTTGGAACGGGAATTGACAGCAACAGAAATAGCAGCATTAGGAATTAGCGTAAGCATTGGAGAGCGAGTTTATCTAACGAAAGGAACTGCAGAAAATGCAAATTTAGACGAATCCTCATTTGGATTAACAATATATCCTGCTAGTAATTTTGGAGACACATATAAGAAGATTACTAATAATCCAGCATATTCATCTTGCCTTTATGTGGATGTAGATCTTCCACCATGGAAAAATTTTCATATTTATACAGAAGTTTTAAAATGTGACATCACTTATTTTGATGCAACTACAAATGCGATAAGGGTGAGATTTGATCAGGATGTTATTGAGGTTATGTCGGAACTTGAAAGCAGATATGGATATGACTTTTCCAATAATGTATATATAGAGAAAACATTTATGGATTTCTGGAGTAAACGCTTAAAGGATACAATTCTTGATTTACAGAAACCAACTAGAAATCTAAAAAAACAAATGATAATGTCACCTACTATGCAAAGGGTAAATAGTATTGTACAGGCAGATGTTGATAGGTTAATTATTCCGAATATACTATCAGGTGAACCACTTTTATTAGATGATTCGCAGAAAAATGCAATTGTTACAATGTACAACGATAATTTGTCATTGCTTTGGGGGCCACCTGGGACAGGGAAAAGCCATACACTAGGGCATTTATTATTGTTAGAGTTAATTAGTAGAGATTCATGCAATATATTGTTGATGGGGAATTATACGCCTACAGATAATTTGGTAAATAGCTTGCTGAAAATCATCGACAAATATGGAATTGATAATTCAATTCGTCAAAAACTTGATATTGTTAGGTTTCACTCTAATTCGAAAGAAATGGAAGACATCATCAATGTAACAGGGGTTTCAGAAAGAAAATGGAAATTGGATGATGGTAACTTGCATTTAATTAGACCATTTACTATTTTTACAAGTACACCCGATCAATTAGCAAGGCTAGCAGAAACTTTTCCTAAAATGAGAAATAGTCTTAGAGAGATTGATTCATTTGATATTATTATTGTAGATGAAGCATCGCAAATGGATGTAGGACATTTCTTACCTTGCCTTCTTCGGGCTCGGGCAACGACAAACGGACATTCCAAGATAGTTATAGCAGGCGACGACAAGCAATTGCAACCTATTAGGAAGGAAGAAATAAAGGGGACGAATGCAGTTTGGTTTGGTTCTATTTATAATTATTTTAAAGCTTATGAAGTAAGCCCGAGAGTAAAACTAATAGCGCCAGTTGCATTAGATGTTAGCAGAAGGTCAAATCATTGTATTATTGATTTTATCAGGCAAGCATTTGAATATAGGCCAACTTTCATATCGGCAAATCCAATTTCAAAGATTGAATATACTACGCCGTCATATCCTTCAAGTTATATTGAGTCGGTTTTGAATCCAGATGTGGGAATTGCCTTATTAGAGTATGATTAGCGCCTATTAGGAAAACACACTGTCAAAGGGGTTTGTAGCGGGGGTTAGCCCGCTACTGCGGTATCTTCCGTAGTGTTGATTTCAATGTACTCGGCAATCTTGCGGAGCTCGTCAGCAAATTTGAATTTCACGCTGATATTGCCGTTTTCATAGACCTTGATATAGTCCACAAGTTCAACCAAGATTTCACGGTTGAGGGCTTCAATGTTCTGATACTTCATAAAGGCTACCAGTGCAGGATGCTCGTTGTCCACACCGTTTGCCAGTTCTGCGCGTTCAGCGTTCAGCCGGGTAAGCACCGCGGAAATATCAGAAGTCTGCCGTTCATAGTCAGCCTTCATATCCCGGTATTCCTGCTGGGTGATTTCACCGTCTTTCCAGTCCTGATAAAGAGATTGCTTGTAGCGTGTTATCTTTGTCAGTTCCCGCTCTTTTGCAGCTATCAGATCGTCCAGTCGGTAAGACTGGCTTTTTTTGATTGGAGCGGAATTGATCTGCGTTACGATTTCTGAGTAGGAAACAGCTAAATGTACCTGATGCTGTACGGCGAACAGAACAGCAGCCTCCAGCCGTTCATGCTTGATTGAGTGCATGGTGCAGGCTGTCCGGGAACGGTTCTTGTAGGTTGAGCAAGAATAATATACATTGTTGTTCTTGCTAACGCATCGGGTAATGGCCCGCCCGCAATCGGCACATTTCAGAAAGCCGCTGAATAAATGTACCTCACGGCCTTTCGGGGAAGTACGGGTATCACGCTGTAAGAGAGCCTGTACCTTGTCGAAAGTTTCATAGTCGATAATGGCCTCATGCGTTCCAGCCACTTCCACCCATTCCTCGCGGGGAACAGCTTCAATCTGGTGTACCTTGTAGCTTTTCACCCGGCTCCGGCCTTGGGCTAAATCCCCGGTGTAGGTCGGATTGGTAAGAATGGAGTGGATCATGCGGGCTCCCCACATAGGATCGTCATACCCTCTTGTCGAAACAGGCAAGCCCTTTTGTACCTTGTAAGCCGAGGGGCTCGGTACGCCGTGTTCGTTCAGGTACAGCGCGATAGCACGTTTTGATGACCCTTGAATAAGCATTGTGAAAATGAGTTTGACATTTTCAGCAGCATCGGGATCAACAATCAGCCTGTGCTTGTCCTTTGGGTGCTTTACATAGCCGTAAGGAGCAAATGCTCCGATATACTGGCCGTTGCGCCGTTTGTAATCAAATACCTGCCGGATCTTTTTGGAAGTCTGATAGCAGTAATTATCGTTCATCACGTTTGTAATGGGAACGATGATATTTGAAACGCTGTCGGGGTTCTTGTAGCTGTCCACATTCTCAGCAAGGCTGATAAAGCGAACACCCATTTGAACAAACAGGTTATCGATCAAACTTCCGGCATCGCTATAATTTCGTGCGAAGCGGGACAGGTCTTTTACTATAACGCAGTTGATTTTACCACTCATGACATCCGCCAAGAGCCGTTGAAAATCTTCACGGTTAGCGTCCGTTCCAGTATGTCCGTCATCTACATATTCCGTGATACTTTCAAACTCGTCAATGTTGCGTCGGTAAAAATCGTTCAGTAGGTCACGCTGGTTCTTTACGCTGTTGCTATCGTCTTTTCCTTTTTTCAAATCTTCCTTTGAAAGCCGGATATAGATGCCCAGCCGCCAGCGGCGGATTGTGTAAGAGGGAGAGAAACTCTGCTGATACCCTCTGTTTTTTGCTCGTGCCATTGTTCCTCCTTCCCTATCACATTACACTTATATTATAACTCTGTCCGGGGAGGACAACAAGGATGCCTCCGCTTCGGGACACTTTGTCTCGAAGAAGCAAAACGAGCTGTAACCGAAGTTACAGCCCGCTTCTTTGCCGCAGCAGGAAATCCGTCAGCTTATCTTGGAGAGATGGCCCGCTTTCAGCAAATTCAATTTTCACGCCAACACCACCGATGCAAAAGCAGTATGGATTTTTGACAGTCTGCAAAAATCGAGAGATGCGCTCCTTTCGGGAAAGCGCATTGTCAAAGGTCATACCGCTCACATCAGGCAGGGACTCGGCAGCCACCGCGCCAATGTCAACGCTTCTCATTTGTTCAAGTTCCTGTGTAGTTAATTTCACGGTAAACCTCCTTCGCAGATTGATAGAACGCCTCCCGCTGTTTGGTGGGGAAACGCAACAGGCCAGCACCACCGGGATGCTGGCCTGTTGCCTTACTCCACCTTGGGACACTTTGTCTCGAGGTTTATTATAGTTTTTGAATATTAGAGAGCGCCGCACATATTTACTTGGCCTGTCCAAAGACAATCGTTATTTTCTGTGCGGCGCTCTCAACGCAAGTAAAGCGACAAGCCCGGAGGAACAGGCAGCCAACCTGTTCAGCGCCGGATCATGGCCTTGGGATGGCCGGGCCCATTTACAGTGTTGGTGTTGTTCGCTCAATCTCTTTTGGGAGATGTCACCGCGCACCCACCGTCTGGCTCCACGTACTTACTCAGGGTTGCCGTTATTCCCTCGCGTTAGGAAGAAAACCTCCTCTCATAAACCGAGACATTTTTTCATCAATTCCAAGTGGGTTAAGAAGAAAAAATCAAAAAGTTTTTTTCATGCGTTCAAGGCCACGCTTGATCGACTGGCGAATAGACTCCTCATGTACGCCCTCGGCCTCGGCAATTTCCTTAATCGACTTGCCAAGAATGATATGTGCGTCAATTCTGCGGCCCTGGATCTCCGGCAGAGAATTGAGAGCGTTCCACAGACGAAGAAAGGTTTCCATCCGTTCAAGGAGCTCCTGCGGGGTCGGCTCATGCAGGCAAGCGGAATATTCAATCCCGTCATCGCAGTCCAGAGAATACTGCGCCTTGTGCCGGGAGAGCCGCCGCTGGTAGGCCATTTCATAGCGGGCATCGGCCTTGAATACCTCGGCCACCTCGTCAGAAACTTCGATAAGCTGATCCTGCGTGTACCAATAATAAAAATCTTTCAAATTGATAGTAGTCATCGTAAAATCCTCCATTTCAGTTTGTTCGGGGTTGGTCGGAAACGAAATGGAGCAACGGCGGAGAACGGCACCGCACCTCGGGACACTTTGTCTCGAAGTCTGGAAAGCAAAATGCGCCTGTGCGACACAAGGCCGCACAAGCGCACGAAAAAGTATTATCGGTTATGTACTGTTTAATTTCATGTTCAAAACCGGACTGCTCCGACGGAGGGGCTACGCTTTTTTTAGCTGGTGCAGATCACGCGAACAATGAAATAATAAAATGAACACGGCAAAATAACCTCCCATCGGCTACCGTGTCCCTACAAGTCGTCATTGGTTTGTGTAGACGCAAAGAAACGGCGGCTCTGAAAATCAAAGCCGCCGTTTCAAATGGGCGTGTTGATAGGCTGCTGTACGACGGCTTTTTTTCTTTTGCCGTCGTGCGGCAGCTTGTTCCTTTTGCGCTTATCTTAACAAGCAATCCTCACAGAAATGTCACTGACACACGCTGTTTCGACAGAATAATGGGCTGAAATCTCACGAACCTGTGAGATTTGAAAAACCGGGAGAATAATCTCCCGGTTTTCATCGCAAATATTTAATTCTGCTGCAGTCTCTCTACAACGCTTTGCTTAACATTTTGCATGAAAGTTATGACGGGGGTTGCCAAGCAGACCAGCAAAACAATAGCTGCGACAACCAACAGAGAAATTACAGGATAGTGAAAAGCTGCATAAGGAACCATTCTTCTAAAGGCTGAGTATATTGGAATATATATCGCTGTTCCCAGTGTGGCAAGCAGTAGGAAAGAAATACTCCAATAATACCCGCCTTCCCAAAGCAATACATTTCTAATTTGCTTTTTCGTCATTCCTATACTTTCAAGTGTTGCAAATTCATGTTTCCGAGTATTTACACTAACAACCATTGTGTTAATGAAATTCATAATTCCTATCAGCAAAAATACAGCGGACAACCCTGCGGCTATAATCCTTGAGGTCAGCAAATATCCGGCCATTTCTTGCTGCTTTTCATATCGTGACAGAATCGTAATGCCCGGTGACGAAGCAGTAATGGATTGAAGCTGCTCCATAATCCCTTTGTCATAACTGCTATCAATAGTATCAAAAGCAATCCGAAAGATTTTGGTTTCTCCAGACAACTTCTCTATTGCCTGCTCACTGATATACAAATCAGGGGCAGTACCTCTCTCATTTCCTCGACCACTCTGAAAATCAGCGTCCAGAAAGCCAGTTGCCACTGTAAAGACCTGTTCCCCGGACTCACCGACAACGGTGATTGCTTGCCCTGGCTGAATCAATGGGTTTCCCTCATCATCCGTCATAGCGGACAAAACCACCAACTCTCCCTTTTCAAAGGCGGTTAAGTCAATAGGCTTATCAAGCGTTTTATTAAGTTCTTCGATATATCTGGAATCTATTCCGTAAACGCCGCTCCAAAAATTATCTGTATAGTTTTTTCGTGTTTCCGCATTTGAAAAATCAAGACCTGATACGCCATCCAAGGAATCAATATATTTCCCGAATACATTTTCGTCGTAAATGACATCCATAGTGGGCCACGGTGAAGCAGAATAAGTGACGCGCAGATTTTCAATTCCCTGCATTGTTTCAATTTGCTGCAACATTTCATCAGAGAGCAGGTTTCCTTCTTCGGAAATGCTGTAAGTCAATGCGAAATCACTTTCTCCCCATTGATTTACAAAATTGTCGGGACTTAGGCTTGATAGTAGACCAGCAGAAACCAAAAACAATATTAAGCCTAAAAATAAGGACGCAAAAGTAAGGAAAGCGCTTTTAGGGTTTCTAAAAATATTATCTCGTGCCATCCGAGATAATTTTGTTCTATGGCTCTTATGATCTCGGTAACTCCTTGTATTTGCCTCCGTATAGCGTGAAGCCGCAACAGGAGAAATACTTGCAGCTATTTTCGCTGGTTTCATGCTGCCGATGATTGCAGTAAAAAATGTGAAGATTGCGGCACCCGCAAAAATAATGGGGGAAAAGGACACTATCTCCCCAAGGTCTGTATCGCTTGAGTACATCATATTCATGGCAAACGGAACAAGTCCAAGCGAAACAATACCACCGACAATCAGGCCGCTGGGAATACCGATCACCGCCGTTCTGAATATTTGAGAACGCACGATCCGCTTGATTTGTCTTTTTGTCGTGCCTATCGTTTTAAGCTGTCCATAGAATTGTGTATCTCTTGAAATTGAGATATACAGAATGTTATAAATCAGCAAATAGCCGCTGATAATGATAAAGACGATAATAGCAGCCAGTGGAAGAACAATGGTGGTGGAATTGCTCTGAGTAATAGGTACAATTTCAAAGGACTGACTTTCTGTAAACGAAATCTTCCGTTTTAGTTTTTCACAGGATCGCAGGGCATTACTGTCATCAGAAAAAGAAATCATTGCGGTAGACACACTATCAAAGGGAAGCCCTGTTTGTGTTGCAAAAAGCTCCGAAACATAAGCGGCACCACGGTTGCCTGCACGTGAAGCCGAATAATCTGTGTAATAGCCCGACAAAACAAATTCATCGGAGATATATTGATAATCTGTTCCGAGTTGATAGGAAAGGGAAATATTCATCCCTATCTGTGGATCATCAATCCCCATTGCACGCAAAGCCCATGTAGGGAGCATAATTTCATTTTTTGCTTGCGGATAATCTCCGTGTATATCCGAAATTGTTGGTACACGGTGTTCTTGCCATTCTGTTTCGTCTATCCAAGTAATACTCAGCAGGGCATCGTCCATTCCAGATGTATCAATGCTGCCCAATCTCTGACTGACACCAACTACGGATACCAAGCTGGATCGGCTCAATTCTTCATATTGTTCTTCTGAGAGGCTTGTAATTGCCACATCCGCAGTCGTGCCCATCGCACGAATTTGCTGCATTTGATAGGTTTCAAAATAACTGCACCCCAAACTAAATACAGATGTAATCATAAAGGCGGTCAAGAATAATGCGATGGTAACGAAAACATTTCTCTGCTTATTAGCGCGGTAGCTTCTTTTGGCAAGACGATTGATTGTTGCCTGATTATTGTTCCCAAATAAAATATCATCCATCAATGTCACCCCCTGTCACTGTGCGATTTTTCCGTCCTCAATACGGATAATTCGGTCGGCAAGCTGGGCAATTTCATTGTTATGGGTAATCATTACAAGCGTTTGATGGAACTTCTGACTTGTAACTTTCAGCAAACCAAGAACATCACTACTTGTCCGGCTATCCAAATTGCCTGTCGGTTCATCTGCAAGTATAATAGCTGGTTTGGAAACAAGGGCGCGGGCAATCGCTACACGCTGCTGCTGGCCGCCGGACAGATTGTTAGGCATACTGTTCAGCTTCCCATCGAGAGCCAACATTTTCACGACTTCATCCATAAACCGCTTGTCCACGGTATCACCATCCAGCTCCACCGGCAGGACAATATTTTCATAGACATTCAGCACAGGAACAAGATTGTAATTCTGAAAGATAAACCCGATGTTACGTCTGCGGAAGATGGTAAGCTGTTCATCCTTGAGTTTCGATAATTCTTTCCCTTTTACTTTAATACTGCCGGAAGTTGGCGTATCTAACCCGCCCATCATGTTCAGCAAAGTAGACTTACCGCTGCCGGAAGTACCAACAATGGCAACAAATTCACCTTCCTCAATGGATAGGGTCACGCCATCCAATGCTTTTGTAATGTTCGGTTCGGTGCCGTAATATTTCTTCAAATCTGTCGTTTGTAATATGTTCATATAGAACACCACCCTTTCTTTTTGATGGCTCTATCATAAAAGGTAAACCTCACAGAAATGTCACGGGAAACAAAATACCTCTGTTTAATTAAATCTCAAATGTCATAGGCCTGTGACATTTTGTTTTTTAGCGTACTTATTTTATTGTCGAGGCAGAAAGACGGAAAAAGTTGAACCCCTCCCAACCTCGGATGTTACCCGGATATAACCGCCTTGCAAGGTTACGATCTCACGAGCCAGATATAGACCAATACCAATTCCATCTACATCATGTACGATGTCCTCTCGATAGAAACGCTTGAAAATTGCTCCCTGATGCTGTTCTGAAATGCCAATGCCTGTATCTGCAATGTCGATTTTCACATACATTTCCCAACTTTCAACCGAAACACGGATTTGACCGCCCTCCGGCGTATATTTCACTGCATTGTCCAAAATATTGAACAGTGCTTCGCTTGTCCATTTTCTGTCATGGGAAACGACCAAGTTCTCCGGGCAGTCCACTTGAACATTGATCTGTTTTTTCTCGGCGTTCAGAAGAATACCTCCCAATGCGGCGGCAAGCGTGTCATAAAGCGGCTGGCTTTTCTTTTCCAGAGAAATAACACCTGTTTCCAAACGAGAGGTTTTAATCATAGCCTGCATGAGAAAATCCAGTTTATCAAGCTGGCTGGCCTGTGCCGTTAGAAACTCTTTTTGTTTTTGCACAGGGACTTCATTTTCAAGCAGAGTGCTGTTAATCATTTTCAAGTTCGCAATCGGGGTCTTGACCTGATGGGAGATGTCGGAAATCAGTTCTTGCAGGTCAGCCCGTTCTTGTGCAATGCCGTTCTTGTTTTCCTGCATGACTTCATATAAACGGTTCAGCCGATATTCAATTTTATAGAAAAGACTTTCTTCTTCCACAGTCTGTTTCGGCTGCATATTCCCGGATAACATATCATCCATTAAACTGCAAAAAGCATCGGAGAACATTGCCAGTTTGCGGCGAACCAGCACCATAAAACAAACAGCGCAAACCAGCACAAAAATGCCGAACAATAATACATACCAGACAGCGGTTATATTTTGGGTCAGCCCATACAAAGCTGCTGAAACCGTCCCCATTGCCACCAGCAGGAGAACAGCAAAAAAGATACAGGCTTTGTTGACGGAAAGTTTTCGCACATTCATTTCAGCACTCCTCCGATCCACATATAGCCCATACCATATACCGTTTTGATATACTGACGGTCACGTGTTTCGATTTTGTTTCGTACCCGGCTGATCGCCGCAGTCAGAGCGTGTTCATCCACAAAATTTCCGTCTGCGTCCCACAGCTTTTCCAACAAGACTTGCCGGGTCAAAACAATCTGCGGATTTTTCATCAGGATTTTCAAAAGTCGATATTCCAGTGGGGTGAATGTAAGTGGCTTTCCTGATAGAGTAGCACTCATTTCTGAAAAATTGATGGTCAGTGTGCCATCCTCATAAGTATCACCACCATATTGTTTTGTCAGCCTACCCAGCACTACCGCTAATTTCTTTTGAAAGACGCTCATAGGGAAAGGTTTTGTCACATAATCCTCTGCGCCCAGTTCATACCCTTTGAGCATATCGCTTTCCATATCATTTGCGGTCAGAAAAATAATAACGGTATCAGGGCGACGCTCTTTTATTTCCCGGCAGAAGTCAAAACCGTTCCCGTCCGGCAAATTTACATCCAGCACAATCAGGTCATAGTCCTGCTTTGTCAAGAAACTACTGGCCACTGATTTTGTCAGTGCAGAATCAACCGTATAGCCCGCAGTATTCAAGTTATAGCATAAAGTATTATTCAAAAGCCGATCATCCTCGACTACTAAAATTCGCATGGTATCACACTCCTTCATTTTCAGTATAGCACCCAAATGTCACAGAAACCTCACAATATTTCTGATTTTATTTTAGATACCAACCTCTGATCTTCGGGACAAATTGTCCCAAAGTTATAGGTATATTGTACCTCACATTTCCGCGATCATCAATTTTGCGTATGTGAAATTAAATAGTCAGTAGTATGAAATACACAGTCGTTCAAATAATATCACATGAAATGTAAAATCATATCAGGTGATGTTATGAAGATAGAACGAGATGAAAGACGCTTTGATTTTCACGATATAGGGCTCGCCATCAAGCGTGCAAGAGAAGCCAGCGGCATGACACAGGAGCAACTGGCCTATATTGTTGACCGCGCTCCGCGTACCATTATGTATAATGAAAATGATGGTCAGCATCCAAGCTTCAACACCTTTTATCAGATGGTTACAATGTTTGATATATCGGTGGATCAATACTTTTACCCGTCCCAGAATAGCGGGAGCGAGTGCAGGAAGCGGATTGATGCCATGTTGAACGCCTTGGACGAAAGAGAATTGAAAATCGTTGAAGCTACAATCCAAGCGATGAAAGCATCGAAAGAAACGGAGGAAACGTAAAAGAAAGCGTAACCTCCGTTTTTTGCGCCATGTTGCGGGTTGCGCGTTTTGGCAAGCAATTCGGGTGTGGCCACACTCCGAAATTTTTGCTGGCCGCAGGCCCGCAAAAATGCTTGTTGGGGAGCTCCCCAAACCCGCTGTACTTCGGGACAAATTGTCCCAAAGTCCCGGTGCGCTGCACCGTAGTCTGCGGCCCGTCACTATCGTTCCTGGGCCTTATTTTCACGCTCGTCTGTTATGCCGAGCAGATGATCAATGTTCGCTTTTATTGCCACGGCCTCCCGCATTTTCCGCTGGGCCTCCCGATATTCTGCATAAAGCTCTTTTTTCTGTCCTGCCAGCTCACGGCGGGATTTTTTTAGTGCTTCAATCTTAGGGAGCTTTGCGCCGTTCAGTATGGTGTTCATGGTATCCTTTGCCGCCCGGTAAGTGGCAAGCTCCGCTTCATGCTGGGCCAGATACTTTTTACTGTACCGCGCAGCCTTGTACCCATCAAACACCGGGCGGGTCTTGGCATAGTCCACCGTGGCAGCCATCAGCTCCGAGGTTTTGGAAAGAGCCTCCTCCGTTGTGCGGAGCTCGTCAGACAGCTTGTGAAAGTGATCCACAGCAGCCTCGGTGCGGGCCGTCAGCGCCGCATAGTCTGTCAGATGATGCTCCTGCAAATACTGGAGCGCGGCGGCCATCTGTTTTAGGTTGTAGACCTTGGCCCATCGTTCATAGGCCGGGCCCTTGCCCTGGGCCATACGCTCTTGAATGTCGATGATGAGATCAACTCGCCGTGGCGGAACCGTGGGCTCCTCTGGCAGTTCAGGGAGCGGACGTTCCCCGGCAATTACCGCCTTGATGTCCTCCGGGTCAAATCCGGCTCCAAGTGTAGAAGCCCGGAGCCGGGTCGGTTTTTCCTGCCCGGGCGCAAGGAATGAGATGACACCGCCTCGTCCCTGTTTCACCGAAAAGCCGGACTCCTCCATGAGCCGAAGAAAGTCGGCAAAGTCTGTGGGCTTTTTCTCCAAAGCCGCGAGAATAGCCAGCCGTACCCGCTGCTTGGCAGAGGGTGGCTTTTCTCCGATCCACTGTCCATAGTGAAGAAAACGGCCCTTGCTGTGCTGGCACGGATTTTGGATAACAGACAATTCATGTTCGATGCACACGCGGTCAGAGAGCCGCCGCAGGGCAAAGGACGAACCAATGAAATTATGAAATTTCCGGGAGCGGTCAAAGGCCGTCGCATTGAAATAAATGTGATTGTGGATATGGGCCTTGTCGGTATGCGTACAGACGAAGAACTGATACTTTCCCTTTGTCCAGCGCATCGCCGTTTCATAGCCGATACGGTTTGCTTCTTCCGCCGTAACCTCCCCGGGCAGGAACGCCTGCCGGA
>OGDP01000512.1_pt1 | contig 35168 bp, 26 predicted proteins | sample 1570441 | NCBI WGS metagenome assembly OGDP01 (sample SAMEA2581961, study PRJEB24529) | metagenome | biome: Human gut stool | place: China | collected 2011
GTGAAATGAACTTTTCATTTTGAAACGCGCGAACATTTCGATTTGCGGATTATACAAACAGGAGGGGTAAAGAGTAACACATTTGAATATCGTTTTACTCTTGCATTTTAAGTTTTAATTGTATTATTGAAAATATAAAGAAATTATGACAAAAGTAGTATTATCTATGGCATTAGCGGTGTTTACACTATTACCAGCCAATGCTCAAATCGTTAAGAATGACCTATTGAAAGGTTATAAAGAAGGTGATGTTTTGGAAAAAACAGTTTATAATGATAAAAGAGCACCTATCAACGTAGATACTTGGTGTGGTGGTTTTACTTCTAAACCGGTTGAAGGATCGGTAAGCCCTACGATAGGAAAGGCGTTGACTTATGAGGGATATAGTGAAGCGGGACCATCTATCACTTTGGGTTTTCCGCAAGGTGTGAAAGGCTCTCGTGTCAGTGTATATTCATTGGTTGAATCCGGAAAAGTATATTCTAAAGGTACATATTATATTGCCTGTCTGGTGAACTTCTCTAAAGTCGGAACAAACTTGGCCGACTTCTTGGCTGCCAGTGCCAGTTATGTAGGTGGTGGAAATCGTGGTCAGGTATATGTGAGACGCGAAGGAAATGATAAAATCAAATTTGCAGTAGGATTATTGAAAGAACGTGCTGAAGCTCCGATGGCTTATGATTGTAATAAAACTCATTTATTGGTCTTGAAGGTAGACTATACGAAGAATGAAGTTTCATTATTTGTAGATCCGGAATTGGGACAGAGCGAGCCAAAAGCTGATATAGTAGTTACTGGTGAAGAAGGTGCTTTGAAAGCAGGTCTGAAGTCTGTCGCACTCAGAAACCGTAATGGGTTTAAAGGAAATATCGGTAATTTCCGCTTTGCCAAAGACTGGGCTGGTGCCATAGGAAAATAATAGAAGATTCATTTTTTATAAGACTGGGGAAAGCTGTATGTAAGGACAGTTTTCCCCAGTCTTATTTTCTTCAGTGCAACAAAATTGTCTTTATTTTAAGTTTTATACGGGGAAAAACAAAAATGTCACATTGCTTATAATCAGATACTTAATACTGAAAATACCCCTAAATCAAAGTAAGTTTACAGAAAACATAAGGTCGTTTTCGCTCTTTGGGGAAATAAAATTGCACTTTCTGGATAACAGTCTGTTCATCAGCCTGTTACTTCTATATTAGCCTGCCTGTTTACGATTAGTCTGTTGCTGTTGGGCAACCGTGATGATGCACAAGTCTGACTTAATGGTTACACTTGTGTATTATTGAGGTTGCTCAAGTGTAATATCTTAATTCTATTAGGAGACTTTATTAGTATTACGGTATGCAATGATTAGTTTGTGCGGGAGAAGTGCTTACCTCGTCTATATGTTTCAGATAAAGCATACGGTCTTTACGTTCCAAAGCTACGGGAATTGATACAAGTAAACCTTATATAATAATAAAGAAAAATATAATAATAAAGAAAAGTCCTCCGATCCGTAGAACCAGACCGGAGGACTTTTCTTATCAACCTTTTAATAAATGAATGCTAGTATTGTGTCGTCTAATTATATCCTTTATTTTGTTCATATAGCCCTTCTTTTACCTTCATTTGCGAGTCGGGTATCGGATAGATATATGAGTCTTTTGTAACCAATTTATATAGTTCGTATGTTTCCGGTTTGCTAATCACACCGTTCTCGTCCGAGCCATTAAACTTAAACATTTCCTGCAATACCTCTACATAACGGTTTTGGCGTACGAGGTCATGCCAGCGAATGCCTTCGGAAGCCAGTTCAAGACGGCGTTGCCAGTCTACAATTTCGGCAAACCTTTCGGGAGTAACATGATCGGGTACGGTTGGAACACCGGCACGTTCGCAAATGTCATTGACCAATGATTTTGCTTTATCGGTAGGTCCTACAATTTCGGCATACATCAACATTACATCTTCAAGACGGATTATCGGATAATTGATCGGGAAATAAGTACGGTCTGCAATCTGTGCATCAATATCTTCGTAACCTAGCATCTTGCGTTTCATCTTATGTTCAAAGAACTTCTGGAAGAAAGGACCGCCCGTATAAGGCACACCGTCGTCATCCACGAAATCATCCGTATAAATCGTGCTCGGACAACGTATATCCAAAGACACCCCTTCTGTATCCATTAATTTGAAACGTCCTGCCAGTCTGGCTTCACACCATATTCTATTACCGGACATTTCTAGTTTTGTATACGAATCATTCACTTGCGGAACCGAGTTGAACACCATCGGATTACCATAGTTCTTGGAAGCTATGTATTGAATTTCAAAAATATGGTATTTGTTATCATTGTCGCTGATCCACACTTTCTGCCATTCGTCACCCGTTTGTGCCCAATATTTGTTATTGGCGCGGGCATAGTCTATCACCTCACTGAATAGCTGTTCCGCCAATGCTTTCTTGGATTCGTCTTGCACGGGATACCCCGCCATTGTCAGATAAACACGTCCCAGCAAAGATTTGGCAGCGACTAAGGTGGCGCGTCCGGCAGAAGCATTGTTTCCTTGATAATTCAAGGGAGTGTCTACCAGCTTTCTCACTGCATCTTCCAGATCGGGGACAATTGCGGTCTCGTAAACATCGACTTGTTTTGACTGTTTGATGGTCATTGCTTCATTCACCGATACAGGTTCCAATACGATGGGGATATGTCCGAAGTAACGTACCAGGTCGAAGTAAGCCAATGCCCGGAGGAATTTGGCTTCACCGATAAACTGATTCTTTATCTTTTCGTCGGAGAAAGTAACACCGTCCGTTTTGCTGAGGAACATATTGGCACGCGCTACGATTTCATACAAATCATTCCATGCAGACGAAAGAGTGCTGATGGTGGATATATTGGGATTAAACGTACCTATGTCGATATAGTCGCGCTGTTTGTCGGTGGTTTTATCTACCCAAGCATTGTCCGAACGAACTTCCGACAACATCCATGAATAATTGGCAATCGGCAGCAGACCGTTGTAGATACCGATCAATGCCTGCTCCATTTCGTTGGGAGTGGTGTAGAAATAATCAGTGGTACGTGTATCGTTGGGTTCTACTTCCAACCAGCTTTCACAAGAGGACAGAGTCAATGTCAGCGCCAGTCCTCCGCAAATGATATATTTATATAGTTTCATAGTTTATTGCTTTTTTAGAATGTAACATTAACGCCCAAAGTAATGACTCTTGCCTGCGGGTACGAACCGTAGTCGTAGTCTCCGCTTGAACCGGCGTTGTTGGCTTCCGGCGAGAACCCGCCGTCGTACTTATCCCACATCAGCAGGTTTTCTCCCGACAGATAGACGCGTGCGTTCTGAATAAATTTCTTTTTGAACGGAAGACGATAGCCCAATGTAATATTCTTGATCTTGATGAAGTCGGTACTGTACAGCCAGCGACTGTCGTAGAATTGTCCGGTGTTGGCATTGTCGATACCGGGAGTCTTGCCGTCACCGGGTTCTGCTTCCGATTTCCACATATTTTTCCAATGTGCAAGCACGTTGATATTGGCGCCCATACCCGGACGGTCCATTGCACGTCCCAATACTCCGTAAATATGTCCGCCTGTCTGTCCTGTGATCAGGATGGAAAGATCGAAGTTCTTGTATTTGAAAGTATTGGTCATACCGAAAGTATAATCCGGATCAGGTTTCCCCATCAATGTACGGTCACTGTCGCTGATCACTCCGTCACCGTTTGCATCCCGATAGCGTACATCACCAACTTTGGTGTTCTGCATGACAGGATATTTCTGTAAGTCGGCTTTCGTCTGATACACACCGACTGCATCATACATATAGAATGATCTTAAAGGCTGGTCTACCATGAACACTTGTGTCGTTTTGTCGTATCCGGTGAATACGGTGCTGTTGTCATCTCCCAGACTGAGAACTTTATTCTTGTTGTAAGATACATTCAGAGACGTCGTCCATTTCAGTTTTCCCGTCAGGTTCTGGGTAGTCAGTTCCAGTTCAAAACCTTTATTGCGGATCGAACCGATATTTCCCCAAGCTTGGGTGAAACCGAGCAAGGCGGGAACGGTAACTTGATACAGCAGGTCTTTGGTTGTTTTTACATAATAGTCGGCAGATAGAAAGATACGGTTGTTGAACATTCCCATATCGAATGCGATATTCCAGCTTTCCGTCTTTTCCCAGCCAAGATCCGGATTGGCAAGCGATGTCGGTGCAAAACCGTTAATGATGTTTCCGGACGAGTAATTGGCGCTGCTTAGTTTGGCAAGGGCGGTGTTGGTAGGGATTGAGTTGTTACCGTTGGCTCCCCAACTTCCGCGTATTTTAAGAGAGTTCATAAAGAAGTCTTTCGGCCAGAATTTCTCGTTTGAGATGCGGTAAGCGGCAGAAACGGCAGGGAAGACTCCCCAACGGTTTTCCTTACCGAAACGTGAAGAACCGTCGCGACGGATACTGGCTGTCAGCAGGTAACGGTCATCATATTCGTATTGCACACGTCCGAAGTAGGACATCAGTCGGGAAGGGGTGGACAAAGAAGCTGCGGCTGCTGTCAGCACTACATCTGCCATGTCGAACACTTCCAGAGAATTATCAGGGAACTGCGTAGCGCTTAATTTGCTGGAAGAGCCTCCGGAGCTTTCCATCGAATAACCTGCCATCGCTCCGACAGTATGCCTGCCGAACGTTTTGTTATAATGCAGAATCGTTTGGAGAAGGAATTTATTGCTGCGTGCTTCCGAACGGCTTGCAGTCGTTTTGTACCCTTCGCTGTCTGTTCTGTATTTGGTGACGCTGCTCGGAATAAATGAGCGGCTTTGCGTACTGCTGAAATTGTAGGAACCGGTAACTTCCGCTTTCAGCCCATCCCATATATCCGCTTTCACATAGGCAGCGGAATTAAAACGGACACTTTCACCATGATTGGTCACTTCTTCCATATATGCGATGGGACTTACCTTGCTTGAACTGGTCCAGCGATAATAACCTTTGGAGCCTGAACCGGTATATATACCGTCTTCCGGTTCCGCAACGGGCACCATAGTAAGAACGTTGGTTGCCTGGCGGTCCTTGCCGTCTACCCGTCCGCCGTCACTCCAGTTGGCAGAAGGCGCCAGATTCACTCCGACGGTAATCCGGTTGAATAGTTTAGACTCTACATTGGCACGGAAGTTCAAACGTTTGTAACTGCTTTCGATAGCGATACCTTTCTGGTCGGTGTAGCCCAAAGATACACGGTATTTGGTATTGCCGCGACCGCTTGAAAGTGACAATTGGTAATTTTGTATCGGCGCCAGGCGGAAGAATTCATCTTGCCAGTCAATCAACTGCAAGTTGCCGTAGCCGGGTTCTGTCCAGCGCGGGTCATTCAGGAAATAATAGCTTTCTTTGCCTCCTATCATTGCCAGACGGGTGGCGTAGTCGTCTTCAATAGTAGCTCCTTTACTTCCGTATTGGGAAATATACCGGTTATTATTGTATGCGGTGCGGAACTCAATCCACTCTTCCGGTGACAGGACATCCACTTTCCTTTCCAATGATTGGATACCGAAAGAAGCTTGAAACTGTACTTTTACTTTATCATCGGCGCTCGCTTGCTTGGTTGTGATCAAAACAACTCCGTTGGCACCGCGCGAACCGTAGATTGCCGATGAAGAAGCGTCTTTCAATACCTCGATAGATTGTATGTCACCCGGATTGAGACTGCCTAGATCGTCTACGGGAATACCGTCCACCACATACAATGGGGTAGCATCCGCATTGATCGAAGCGGCTCCACGTACGCGAATCTGAAGTTCCGAACCCGGTTCTCCGGTAGTGCTGCGCACTTCCACACCGGCTAACTGCCCTTGCAGTGAAGAGGCAATGTTGGTTGTTGCTCGGTCTTCCAGTTTCTCAGCATTGACTTTAGCGATAGCGCCGGTCACATTTCCTTTCTTTGCGCTACCATAACCGATAGCAACAACCTCATCTAGTGCAATGGCAGATTCGGTCAGCTTGATTTGGAGAGTTTTACCGGTGATTGTAACAGTCTGGGTGTTGTACCCTATAAAAGATACTTCCAGAAGTTTGGCATTCGCGGGAGCGGAAATCACAAATTTACCGTCCAAGTCTGTAATCGTTCCTTTGGAAGTACCTTTCACTGTGACGTTTGCACCGATAATCGGCTCATCTTTCTCATCTACTACCACTCCCGTCACAGCTCGGTTCTGTGCGAGCGACAGGGTAGATTGTAATACGAACAGAGTCATCAAAAAGAGAGATTGCATCTTCCTTCCCAGACTACCATTTCCATGCAGAATGTTTTTCATGTTGATATATCTAAGTGATTAAATTAGTAAATAACGGAAGAAACAAACAGAGCCTGACGGTCTGTCCGACTTCCGTTGCAAAGGAAGCGTATCGGAAGAATTTATGCGCAAGTATTCGTACGAAAAAGATGTAATATTATACTAATGGCTGAAAAATACTCCTGATATTTGTACGCAACCCCTTATAAAAGTACAAATATAGCCTTTTCATCGCAGTTTTTTTATCTGCTCGTACATCTGTTTGCCCAGATATTCGGCTGAATTCTGATTGAAATGAAGGCGGTCGCCCATCAATTCCGCATCCGACATATCTATCAGATAGGTATTCTTGTCTTCTTTCGCCAGGCGTTTCATCGCTTCTTCAACCTCACTGCCGTATTGCTTGTTCTTCCTGGCTACCGTACCGAAGATAAACGGAAGCCTGGAGTAGTCTTCTCCTGTCTTTTCACTCAGATGGTTGCGCACATAAGCGACGACTGCTTTCAGGTTCTCGTAGTATTTGTCGCCGTATGCACGGTCGCTTTCTCCTTGATGCCACAGAAATGCGTCAATCCGGTAACCGTTCTTTAATTTCGATAAGGTGTTGTCGATGCAACCGTCTATGTCATTGATAAAAGAAAGCAATAAGGAACGTCCCTTTTGGCTGGTTGCCACGTTGCCGGATAGCCATTCGGGATTTGCCGACCAGTGAACCGACTTGTCCGAACTGGCGGACGGTTCGATAGAAGTGCCTCCGATAGCCCATTTGATAACGTAAAAAGGCTCTTGCCATAATTGCTCCAACCAATAGTAGGTGATGGCGTCATATCCCCATGTGTGGGGCTTGGCTCTTCTTTTGCTCTTCGGCCAGAAAGGACGGAACTTCCCGTCTGTGCGGTTCTGGGCTATTTTACAGTATTTGTAGGCTCCTGTGGTGAAGGCCGTGTCTGTGGACATAGCTTTGATGTAATCCGGCAGACGGTCGTTGGGCACGCGTCCGTCGGTGTTTGACTGTCCGGCAGTGATAATGACATGGGCAGGTTGGTTATTATCTGCCAGGCAATTGCAACAGAATGCAAGCATTAAAATGATAACTAAATTTTTCATGATGAAATGATGGTTTATGATTTTAAATACAAACTGAATAATAAAAAGTCCTCCCAAACGATAGAAACGTAAAAGAGGACTTTTTAATCAAACTAACAATCTTATGTGGGTTCTATATACCTATTGAAAACGAATCTATTTGATTGTCTCGAGGAACTCTGCCTCGACGATTCGCAGCTGATTCTTACTGCTGCTCTTTTCCAGTTCCATTTTGTTGGCGGCTTTCGCTTCTACTTCTATCAACTGCCCGAAAGCGTCCTTGTCACTTGTATTGCCTTTCAGACGGATCGTAATGGTATTGGCACGTACCGGCTTTTCTATGTTCAGGTGGACATATCCCAAGCTCTTCTCTGTAGTGCCGCTCCATATCAGCTCTTTGCCTGCATATACTTCCAGCGGGTAGCTGCGCGAACGCCATCCGTGTAGTTTCAGACAAACGTCATCTATCATTGCTTCTTTTTCCAATGTATAAGTAATCCATGCAGTGCTGAGCTTGCCGTCGTTTTTCCATTCAGACAGTTCTATATCATCGTAGCTCTTGGCAACATCTCCGCTGTTGGCTCCGGCCTTTGCCGATACAACCCGGATTCCTCTTTTGGTATCTTTATAAGAAGGAGTGGAAGGAGTCTCACCTCTGTCCAATCTACCTTTCAAACTAGCTTGAGGCAGATAGGAACTTAATCCATTGTTTACTTTCACCGGAACCGTTTCCAATGTAAGAGTGGCTGCAGGTAACCCTTTGGCTTGTGCGGTCAGTGTTATTTTTCCGGCAGTTGTCGTACTGCGGATAAGTGCACGGTTGATACCACATTCTACCGGTAGATTGGTATCGAGGATATGGTTGTTTTCACCTTGTGCGATACCTCCGCGCCATTCGGCATTTCCCTTTAAAGTGAACTGGACAGTGCGGTTATCCAACGGACAACGTTTGCCGTCCTTATCTACTACCTCTACCTGTATCAGAGCCATGTCGGCACCGTCTGCGTGGAAGCCTTCCGGATTCTGGATGGCGGTAAGTTTCAGTTTGGCTGGCTCACCTACCGTGCTTACGGCGTAACGGCTGATTTCCTTTCCGTTCTTGTTGTAGCTGACGGCTTCCAGCTTGCCCGGTTTGAAAGTGACCTTGTCGAAAGTAAAGAGGAAGTTGTACTGCCGTTTACCTTTTCCTAACGATTTACCATTCAGGAAAAGTTCCACATCCTCGCCGGTGGATACTACATGTACCGGTTTTACTGTATTCTCCGGGTAGTTCCAATGACCGATGATGTAGGTCTGGTCTGCTTCCGTATCCACCCAGCCGTTCCACATGACCTGATGAGCGTAGAATGCGTCTTTCTCAATGCGCATGGCGTCCGTCACTCCGCTTCTGCGGTAGTTCTCCTCACCCCGATGATGAGTGTTGGTGTCGGAGAAAACAATCTTGGTTCCACCGGAGCTGACTCTGTTGCCTGTTCCGGGACGTTCACGCCAATAGTCATACCAACGATTAATCATAATGATGGCAAGCTGGTCTTGATTGCGGTTGTAATCGGTAGCCGGTTGTCCTTTGTGAAGAGGTCCGTCTCCTTCTTTATGGAAAGGATAACTGTATTCATCCCAATATTTTCTTAAACCTTCGTCGCGGCAATATTCGGTTGCCCACATCGGATGATGTTCACTTTTGTTGATATACAGCATTTCGCCGCCATATTCCGCTTCACGGATATCCAACATCTCGCGGGAACCGATGGCACGTCCGCCGAACGGATCATACTTGTCACGAACGGCTTTCATCTCAATCATGTGAGGCCGGCTGATCGCTTTGTTTCCACATTCATAGAACAAGATACTGGGATTGTTGCGATTATAAATGATAGCGTCACGCATCAGCTCCACCCGTTGTTCCCATTGGCGTCCTTCACGGTCTTTTTCCGAATCACCGGCAGGCATTGCCTGTATCAAACCTACACGGTCGCAAGATTCCACATCCTGTTTCCAAGGAGTGACGTGCATCCAGCGAACCAGGTTGGCATTACTCTTCACCATCAGGTCGTTTGAATAATCACTCAGCCAGGCCGGAACGGAAAGTCCGACAGCAGGCCATTCATTGCTGGTACGTTGGGCGTATCCTTTCATCTGGATCACCCGGTCGTTCAGCCAAACTTTTCCTTCTGCAAAACGTGTCTTACGGAATCCGGTACGAGTGCTTACTTCGTCGAATATACGGTTGTTACTGTCTTTCAGAGCTGTCTTTACCGTATACAGATAGCCATATCCCCAACTCCAGAAATGAAGGCCGCCGACAGGGGCAGAGGCTTTTACTGTTTTAGTTTCCCCTGCTTTCAAAGTCACTTTGTCGCCTTGAAAGGTCTTCACTTGTTTGCCGTCGGCATCTAATATAGTCACCTGATAGGTGAATTGGCGAGGCTCTTTGCTGTCGTTTCTGACTTCCGATTCTGCACAGATCGTAGCTTTTCTGCCTTTGATGTCGATGTCCTTAGCGTACGTATATACTCCCGTCGTTTTCAGATTACTATACAGGGGAAGTGTCTGATATACATTGTCGGTAACGTAGAGGAATACGTTTTTGGGAATACCGCCATAATTGGCGTTGAAGTTACGGTCGTTCCATTGAAATTTGGACTTGGTTCCTTCTTCCCTGTACATCCAGTCATTGTCCGTCCGCACGGCAATCACGTTTTCGCCTTGTTTGATATAAGGAGTCAGGTCGAAACCTACTGCCATCACCCCGTTTTCATGTCTTCCCAGATTGTGCCCGTTGAGGTAGAAGTCTCCACGCTGGCGTACTCCTTCAAATTCGATAAATACTTTCTGATTACTTTTTAAATCGGGAATGCGGAAACTTTTACGATACCACACCACCGTGTCTGTCAGTTGTTCGATAGAAACTTTGAATGCTTCATCTTCATTGAAGGCATGAGGCAAAGTGACTTGTTTCCACTTACTGTCATCGAATGTTGCATCTTTGGCTTTAGGAAAATTTCCTGTTTGCAGTTTCCATTCGCTGTTGAAATTGTACTTTTTACGTTCACTTGCCTGTCCCTTGACGGCGGGCAATGCGACCAGCAAAAATACGAAAAGAAATAAGTTGTGTTTCATGATGATCAATTAAAATGTTTTGCTGCAAAGGAAGCGCATTAATGTAAAATACGCCTATACTCCCGTACGGAAAGGATGTAAATTTTATCTTTTGATGAAAAAACAGTAATGGAGATTTGTACGCAAATCCGTAAGATAGTACACTGGGGCTTCTTCTCACCACAGATTACACAGATTAACACAGATAATAGATCTTGATTATTAATGCATTAAATTAATCTGTGTTAATCTGTGTAATCTGTGGTGAACTCGAACCATGCTGTCCTTTATTCTTCTGATAAATTGAAGGAGCGATTCCAAATTGGTTCTTGAAACATTTACTGAAATAATAAGGATCATTGATACCCACTTTATAGGAAATCTCGGCAACGGTCAGGTCTTCGGTCAATAACAATTCCGCTGCTTTCTTCATACGGATAACACGTAAGTATTCATTCGGAGAGTATCCTGTCACTCCACGTACCTTCTTATAGAATACGGTACGTCCCAATCCCATAAGGTTGGCATAGTCGTCTACCGAGAATTCGGCTTCTACCATGTGCTCGTTCAGTATTTCGTTCAGCTTTGCCAGGAACTTGCTGTCTTTGTTGTTGGTGCAGATTGCTGAATGGACGATTCCCGGTTCATTGGAGAACTTCTCACGGAGTTTGTCCCGTTGCTCTATCAGTCTGGATACTCTGGCGAGCAGCAAAGATACACTGAATGGTTTGGTGATATAGGCATCCGCTCCGGCCTCTATACCTTCCAGGTATTTTTCATCCATATTAAGGGCAGTCAGCAGGATGATGGGGATATGACTTGTTGCGAACTCATTCTTTAGTTTCTTAGTCACTTCAAATCCGGTCATTCCCGGCATTAACACATCACAGATAATCAAATCGGCGTCAAAGGTCTGCGCACGTTCAAAGCCACTGATCCCGTCCGCTTCGGCCACCACTTCGAAGTATTGACCGATTTCCTCTTTTAAGAATTCACGGACATCGTTGTCGTCTTCTATGATTAATACTTTCCGTTTATTCAATGGAACGGAAGGTTCTGCCGGTTCTTTTGTCTTGTCACTCGCAATAAATTCTTTATGGCGTTGTTCTTCTTCCTCAATCAGTATTTGGTTAGGGATGAGGAAGTCTTTTTCCTCGTAAACGTCGGCATTTGCCGGTAGTTCTACGGTGAAGATAGAGCCGCCTCCTTCATTTTCCTTATAAGAAATCGTTCCTTTATGTATATTGACCAGACCATAGGTGAGGTGAAGCCCTACACCTACGCTGCTGTGTGAGAAGCTGCTTTGCATGAAGCGGTTGAACAATTCGTTTCTTTTTTCTTTCGGGATGCCTACTCCTGTGTCCGTCACTTGGATACAAAGTTGTTGCTTTTGTTCCGAGATTTCTACCTTGAATATGATTTTCCCGTTGGACGGAGTGTATTTGAACGCATTTGAAAGTAGATTGTAAATCACCTTGTCGAGATTTCCTTTATCGACAGGCATTTTGTAAGAGGTATGTGACGGCTCGAAGCGGAAATCCATGTTTTTGGATTCGCTTACATCCTTGAAACTTAGGAATATCTCATAGCAGAAAGCGATAATGTCCGTTTCTTCTAATGAAAGGGCAAGTTTATTCTTCTGCATCTTCCGGAATTCCAGCAATTGGTTGATAAGCCGCAACATCCGCTTGGTACTCTTATCCATGATTTTTAGGGAATGTTGCATATCTCTGGAATGGTTTCCCATATTGACGATTCTTTCCAAAGCTCCTTGAATCAGGGTTAATGGAGTGCGGAACTCATGAGATATATTGGTGAAGAATTCCAGTTTGTATTCCGTCAACTGGTTTTCTACTGTGATGCGGTTGCGCAATGCGTTGAAATTCCGGATGATACGGAAACTGAAATAGCCGGCTACTGCGATTAACAGGGCATATAACAGGTAAGCCCAAGTCGTTTTCCAGAACGGAGGGGCTATCACAATCTCCATCACATTCTCTTCTCCCCAGATACCTGCGGCGTTGCAAGCTTTCACGTGGAGTTTGTACTTGCCCGGAGGCAAGTTCCGGTAAGTGGCGAAGTTCAGGCTGGAAGGCGAACTCCATTCCGTGTCATAAGGGGGCAGGCAATAGGAATACTTGGATACCCCATTCAGATAGTTGAATGTGGAGAAGGAGATGACAAATGATTGTTGATAATATTTCAAGTTCAGCCCGTTGATGTATGGCATTGCCTCCTGCAAAGGAGAATCCTCCACACCGGGAAGCATATTGGCTCCGTTGATCTGAAGTCTGGTAAAGACTACGGAAGTCGGTTTGTCCAGATTCTCTATCTTATCGGCATTCAATACAACCAAGCCATAGTTGGTACCGAACAGTAGTTTGCCGTCGTTGCTTACACAAGCGGTGTTCTCACTATATACATTTCCCAAAGTGTAGGAAGAGAAGAAATAATTCTCAATTTGCTTGGTTGCAGGAGTGAAGCGTGAAATGCCATATTCGGTAGCTATCCACATCTTATTATCCTTATCCTGAACAATAGACTGCACTACGGCATTGGACAACCCGTCTTTGATGTCGTAACAGTTGAAGGTCAGATGCTGATAATCGCCTTCCGGATGGCAGACGGCAAATCCGGCTCCGGCGGTTCCGATCCACATATTGCCTTCATGGTCATTCATCAGGCAACGTATCTCATTGTTGGGGAATGTGCCGTTGACATGATTGTATATGATATAATTCTTGGGCGAAGCGATGAGGGAATCCGGATGGAAGATATAAATACCGTTATTGGTGCCTACCCACATCCGCCCGTTCTTGTCTTCTTCGATGACACGGATACGTTTCTCTCCATAGTTGTCCTGCAAGAAGTGCCGGAATTGATAGCCGTCCTTCGTCTTTACGGCTAAGTTCAGTCCTCCGCCGAACGTTCCCAGCCACATTCGACCTTTCCGGTCACGGTAGATGGAGAACACCTGGTCGTTGGAGAGCGAATTGGGATCTTTGCTGTTGTTCTTGTACCATTTGTCCGCTCCGATACGAAGACCGGTTCCTCTCATACCCAGCCATAGGTTACCTTCCGGGTCCTCGTTCATACTGTACACATTGTGGGTGAAATCCTCGCGGCGTATTGTCTTGGTCAGACCGGGGTCGTATTCGTACAGGCTGCCCATGCGGTTTGCCATATAGATATTTCCGTTTCGGGTTTGGAAAAGCATACGGATGGTATTGGAGCGGTCGGAACTGTTCTCGCCGCTGGGATGGAGACGTTGTGTGCCTTTGTTCAGAATCTCCAGATGAGATAAACCGGAAAATTCGGAGCTTACCCAGATACCGCCGGAACGGTCTTCCATTACATATTGGAGGTAATTAGAGTTAATATGGCTGGATTGGCCGATGTCAAAGGTGAAATGCTGCAAGTCTCCCGTAGCCAGCTCGTATGCGTAAAGTCCGTTTCCGTAAGTTGTAATCCAGATGATATCCCGTGAATCGTGTACGATACTATATCGTTCCACATCTATATAGCCGATATGTTCGGAAGAAAGGAACTGAAACGGTTTGATATTGCCCGTTGTAACGTCGACGTACCATAAATGTCCGGTATAGTTGTGCACCCATACATTCTTTTTATTGTCTTTGGTGACCGCACCGTTTTTGATATTCAGGTCGGAATAGCGGGAAAGTTTTCCGGTAGGGATATCCAGCAGATAACTGCCGTTGGCGGTAAACAATACCCATTTGTCTGCCAGGAGGAAGTTGCCCGTGACACGACTGTTGTCGTCAAAGCTTGCGGCAAGTGAACCTACTTTTTCCAGTTTGTCGGTAGAGTAGGTGTGGCGGTAGATTTCATTCTTGTCAGTAATGATGCAGGTATATTGGTTATAAGCGATGATATGTTCCCAACTTTGGCTCTGCGGGTCCAGATTGTCTGTTTGCCCGTTCCGGTATTTCAATAGCCCTTTACGGGTTCCGATCCAGACTTCTCCTTTGGCGCTTTCCAATACAAACTGCACTCTGTCGGAAGGTAGATTTCCCAACTCTTTCTTATAAGTCTGTGACGAGAACTTCCCATCCTGATAAACGATTCTTCTGCATCCGTTTTGATTATGCCATAGCCAGACGGAATTATCGGAGGTAATGAAGAATTTAGAATAGTTTTCTTTATATTCGTTGCATCCGGTGAAATCCACAAAACGGCCGTGACACAGGTCATAACAACTGATAAAAGAGGAAATCGTTGAAATCCATAGGAAGCCGTTCGGATCTTCTTCTATACTCCGGATGCGTGAGTCGGCCAATGAAAGCGGATTGTGGATGTCAGGGTAGATGTTGACAAAAGAATTGCCGTCATAATAACTTAATCCGTTGAGCGTACCCAGCCAGATGAATCCCTTACTGTCTTGCGACATATACCGGATGGAGTTATTGGCTAATCCGTCTCCGGTAGTCAGTTTATTGGAACGTACCTCTACGGAGGCGAATGCCGGGTACAAGTAGAATAACAGGAGGGAGAATATAAGTAACGTATTCTTCTTCATAGTGAATTTATGTGTTTTATCTTACGCAACAAAGATAAGGATAAAAAACGAAAATAAAAGTGGATGAGTGCAAGAAGGTTGTAAACAAGAGATTTGGCTCTCTGTCCCTCTATTAGTCGAGTACGGAGCGCAGCTATGGCAACGCGTACAACATGAACTTCGACTTTGGCTACATGTACTACGGTAGTAAGGTCGGCGATTCTTTTAGAGTGCGTTTCTCTCTCGCTTTTTAAGCGCCCCGTAATCCCGCAGCATTTGCATGGCTGTAGAAGCCGTGAAGAAGCCCGGGCGATGCAGGCAAGAAAACGGTGAAGATATAAGCCGCAAAGTGTTCTTTGATATGTTGGGAAAACGAGAAACTTTCTCAGAAAGCATACGAGCTAAAAATAAAGTTCCACTTTTATAGTGGAACTTTAGGAATATACTCTATCTTTGCACAATAAACGATACGGAAAAATAATGGAAATAAGCTTTGATAAAGAATATCTGCGTCAATTGTATGAGGAAGGGATGACAGTGGATAAGAAACACCGCTTCCAACCTCATATTATAGCCCGATATCAGCTACGTATCAAGGTCTTGGAACAAGTCCGGGGTATAGAAGAACTCCTTGCAATCAATTCGCTGCACTATGAAGTGCTGAAGGGTGATAAAGCAGGCATCTCGTCCGTCCGGGTGAACTACCAATACCGCATTGAGTTTACAGTAAAGCAAATCTCGTCCGAAACAGTCGTGACGATATGCAATATTTTAGAATTGTCGAACCATTATAAATAAACGAAAGGCATATGGGAAAATATACATGTCAACGCCCCATACATCCGGGCGAACTGCTCAAGGAAGAGGTTGAAAGCCGCAAACTGTCGCAAGCCAAACTTGCTGCACAGGCGGGAATTTCGTACAAGATTTTAAACGATATTCTGAACTGCCGCCGTCCTCTGACCACTTCCACCGCGTTGCTGCTCGAAGCGGTTTTAGGGATAGATGCCGGACTGCTGATGCGTATGCAGTTGGATTACAACATGCAGCAGACCCGAAATGACAAATCTTTTATGGAACGTTTGAATCGGATACGACAATACGCAGTGTTGCTATAAGAGCCAGACTTTACCTATCGGAAGATTTACCCAAACAAAAAGATATTCCGTTAGGCGTGGCCCGCCTAACGGATGGATATTACTTGAACTGATACCCTCTGAAAGTCCCTTTCTTCTTAGTAAGATCCGGACCGAAATAGAATCCCGGTTGCGTTGGCTGGTTGTAGCCTACATTCTGGGTTGCGATACTGATTCTGTATATAGGATCTTCCAGGAAGGTATGGAAGCGGTATTCAGTAGGAATAGTCGATACATACAGGCGCAGGGAACAGTTGTCTTCCGAGCGTAACAGCACTTCTTCACGCCAGTCACCCACGATGTCACCTTGCAGACAGGGTACGGCTTTCGTTCCGTTATTGGAGAGAGCCCCTTCGAATGTTACGATTCTGTTTACCTTTTGTGCTTTCCAGTCATACTTGCTGATAATGTTCTTATCCAATAACTCGCGTAGCAAGTCGCCATCCCACCACACAGCCATGTTGGTAGGCAATCCTTTTATCCTGCCTGCAATAGCTTCTCCTTTTGCATTGCGCATTCCTGCTTCCCACGACCACATTTCCACTCCGGGCTGGGTAGGGTCGATGTCGGCTGCCATACAGCGGCCTACGTCCTTGTTGCTTTTCACTTGGAGAATGATCTCTCCCGTTGCCGCGTCGCGATAAGTACTGCCGTCACGTTTGTTCTCATGGCAGTCCCACACTTGCAGTCCCTTGCGTGAAGGGTCAAAATGGGTAAGATGGATGGCGTCTCCGTGTCCCATCTTGGTAGAGTAGAGTCCTTTGCCATTATGGTCGATGGCGCAAGAACCGTAAATAATTTCATCGCAACCGTCACCGTCCACATCTCCTACACGCAGGTTGTGATTACCTTGCCCGGCATAATCTTCGCAACCGGGGTCATTACTATCGAATACCCAGTGTTTTTTCAGTTCTTTCCCGTTCCAGTCGAAGGCAGCCAGGACGGTGCGGGTGTAATAACCCCGACACATCACTACACTTGGATGAATTCCATCCAGATAGGCTACACAAGCCAGAAAACGGTCGCTGCGGTTGGCACGCTCGTCTCCCCAATCGGAAGGATCACCGCGCTGAGGGATATAGTCAATCGTGTGCAAGGCTTCTCCCGTCAGTCCGGAAAATACGGTTAAATACTCCTTGCCTTTCCATACCCGTCCTTGATTGACAATCGCATTTCTTTTCTTGCTGAAAGTACCGGGTTCACGATAATCGGCTTGAGCGTTCCCTATGGCATTCCCTTTTGCGTCAACACTTCCGTCTGCTGTGCGCATCACGACTTCCGCTTTCCCGTCACCGTCCAGGTCATATACCATAAATTGTGTATAGTGTGCCCCTGCCCGTATGTTTTTACCTAGATTAATGCGCCATAACTGTTCACCGTTCAGCCGGTAACAATCGATAAGCACTTCTCCGGTATATCCGTCATGTGAATTGTCCCGTGAATTGCTTGGGTCCCACTTCAAGATGATTTCATATTCTCCGTCACCGTCCACATCACCGATGGAAGCGTCGTTAGGATTATACGTATAGCTGTCTCCTGCGGGAGTCACTCCGCCTTCCGGTCTTTTCAGTGGTATTTGCAGATAGCCGAGAGGAGAGTTCTCTGGTAAGGTATACTTGCCATCCGTATGGTGAGTCTCTTTGCCTTTTATCACAGGGCGTACTTCATAAACTGCCATTGCCGGACTTCCGTTCTTGTCGCGAAACATCGTACCGGCGATAACGGGTTGGTCGTTCAGCTTCTTGCCGTCCCGGTAAACATTGAATTCGGTTTTTATCGGGTCGGAAGATAAATATCTCCAGGAGACGGCAACTTCCGAAGGGTTCTCACGGATAGCGATTACTCCGCGTCCGAGCTTCTCCCGTTGGAGTTTGGAATGGTTGTAATTGGGTTGTGCCATTACAGTCGGTATAGTAACCAATGTAAGCATGCATAACAGTAACCAGCTTGTACTTCTTTTCATGTCACTCTATTATTTTGAGTATTAGATAATTTTTTTTATTTCATGTGGCAAATTTACTCCTTTTTTGAATGCCTGTACATGGAAATATGTACAAAGACAATATAGAATTGTCCACCTGTGTATATAGGATTATCCATTCCATATAAATTTCTATCTTTTGTGTACATTCGTCTATTTCGCCTTCTACGGAATGCGGTAATTTTGCAATGTGAATAAAAAGGAGTGAATATGAAGTATCTTTTATCTATTGTACTATTGGCATTGATTGGCTTTACGAGTCCGAAAAGAACCATTACCGTTTCTGCGCATGACTGGGGGAATGTCCCCGTACAGCCCGATTTGTCGTGGGCGGAACAGGTGGGTGCGCAACGGGTTCCTAAATCCGACTGTATCCATGCAACGGACTTCGGACTGAAAAGTGATACTTCCGTTCTTAGTACCCGTTTTATTCAGTCGGCTATTGACGCTTGCCATGAAAAGGGAGGAGGGACGGTTATCATTCCTTCGGGCGTTTACCATATAGGCGCCTTATTCATTAAAAGCGGAGTGAACCTTCATCTGAGCAAAGGCACAACGTTGATAGCAAGTGAGGATATCCGTGACTATCCGGAATTTCCTTCGCGTATTGCCGGCATTGAAATGACATGGCCTTCGGCCGTTATCAATATCATGGATGCGGAGAATGCAGCGTTGACAGGCGAAGGATTCATTGATTGTCGTGGAAAGGTGTTTTGGGATAAATATTGGGAGATGCGCAAGGAATATGAGAAGAAGAAACTCCGTTGGATTGTGGATTACGACTGCAAACGGGTGCGGGGAATCCTTGTCTCAAACAGCAAACATATCACTTTAAAGGATTTCACCCTTGTACGTACCGGTTTTTGGGCTTGCCAGATTTTGTATTCCGATCATTGTTCGGTGGATGGCGTTACCATTAATAATAATGTGGGAGGACACGGACCGAGTACGGACGGAATTGATATAGACTCTTCGACCAATATTCTGGTTGAGAACTGTGAAGTGGATTGCAATGACGATAATATTTGTATCAAAGCGGGCCGCGATGCGGATGGGCTACGCGTGAACCGACCGACAGAGAATGTGGTAATCCGTAACTGTACCGCACGCAAAGGGGCGGGATTGGTGACGTGCGGCAGTGAGACTTCCGGTTCTATCCGTAATGTGCTTGCCTACGATCTGAAAGCTTACGGCACGGGAGCGGCGTTGCGTCTGAAATCATCCATGAATCGTGGAGGAACGGTGGAGAATATTTATATGACCCGTGTGAAGGCTGATAGCGTAAAGTATGTATTGGCTGTGGGGTTGAACTGGAATCCCAAATACAGTTACTCCGCTTTGCCCGAAGAATATAAGGGGAAAAAGATTCCGTCACACTGGGTTACCATGCTGACTCCCGTCGAACCGAAGGAGAAAGGATATCCTTATTTCCGGAATGTGTATTTCTCGAATATACAGGCCGACAGGGCAAAACGTTTTATCACAGCTTCCGGATGGAATGAGGAGCTCCGCATTGAAAACTTCTACCTGTCTAATATTAATGCGAGTGTGGAGTCTGCCGGAAAAATCGCTTATAGCAAGAACTTCCGGTTGAAGGATATCCGTCTGACAGTGGAAGATAAGACTGAAGTGCAGGAGGCGGATAATATAGACAGTCGGATTGAGATAGATTATAAATGATTTTTCCTTTTGCAATAATACCTTATATAATATATATATTGATATGAATACCATGAAACGCTTTTACTTTTTTCTTTCTTTTATAGGGATGTGTCTTTCTCTTCCGGCAACAAATTATTTTGTGGCTACGAATGGTAGCGATACCAACAGTGGAACAATAGAGAAACCTTTTGCCACTTTGAGGAAAGCACAATCGAAAGTGGTTGCCGGAGATACTGTTTATATCCGTCGGGGGACATACAAGATAACGGAGTCTGAGGTGATGGAACACCATACGGCGGGGAGTACTACCTGGAGCCGTGTCTTTAAAATGGATAAAAGCGGGACGGGGAAGGATAAGCGGATTTGCTATTCCGGCTATAAGAACGAACGTCCGGTATTCGACCTTTCGGAAGTAAAGCCCGTCAATGAACGGGTTATTGTGTTTTATGTAAGCGGTTCGTATCTGCACTTCAGAAATATGGAAGTAGTGGGCACGCAAGTGACAATCACAGAACATACACAGTCCGAATGTTTCCGCAATGAAGGAGGCAGTAACAATATCTATGAGCATTTGTCCATGCACGATGGCATGGCTATCGGCTTTTATATAGTGACAGGCAAAGATAATCTGGTGCTGAATTGCGATGCATACAATAATTATGATCCTGTATCCGATAGCGGAAGCGGAGGAAATGTGGACGGCTTCGGAGGCCATCTGACTTCGGAATCCTATACGGGTAATGTGTTTCGGGGATGTCGTGCCTGGTACAATAGTGATGATGGGTTCGATTTAATTAATTGCAAGGCGGCTTTTACCATTGATAATTGCTGGTCTTTTCTGAATGGATATACGAAGGAGGGGGATAAGGCCGGAGATGGAACCGGATTTAAATCAGGAGGTTATGGCATGAGTGATAATCCAAAGGTGCCGAAGGAGATTCCGATGCATACTGTTCAGTATTGTCTGGCTTATAAGAATAAAAACAAAGGGTTCTATGCCAATCATCATCTGGGAGGGATTGCCTGGTATAATAACACGGGCTACCAAAACCCGTCCAATTTCTGTATGTTGAACAGGAAAAGTGCATCCGAAAAAGTTGATGTGCCGGGTTATGGTCATATTATAAAGAATAACATATCTTATATGCCGCGAAGTGCGGACAAACACTTGATAGACGTGGATGAAACACTGTGCGAGATTGTGAACAACTCTTTTGCTCCCGAAAGTTATGAACTGACTTCTGCCGACTTTATAAGTCTTGAAGATACGGAACTGATGAATCCGCGTCAGGCGGACGGAACTTTGCCGGATATTGGCTTTCTGAAAATAGCGGCAAGCAGCGTGCTTTATGGCAAAGGCATGGGATATGAGGCCGGTGGGCAAGTTCCTGTTCCCGATGAAGATCGATTCGGTTGGCTGGAAGCTGCCGCTATCGCAGTGGAAGATAATATGGCAAGTGTGGTAGGACCGGATGCAGAGTTGTTTACCAGTTTTTTTGTGAACAACAATCGCGTATCGTTTACGGAAAGAAAAGTTGACCTTTCTTCCTATCAGGGACTTGTAATGTTGGAAGCGAGGGCTGCCAACGGTACTATTGTCCGGTTAAAGGTAAACAAATAATAACCTTGAAGATATTATTGATATGAGAAAACATCACATAATAACAAGAATCTTTTTAGCTACGGGAGTACTGTTCTGTCTCTTTCTCACTGCTTGCGGTAATGATAATGGCATGGATGACATAAATCCTGATATGCCTTCGGAGCAAACGCCTCATTTCTTGTGGGATACGAAAATCCTTTTGGAAAAACCGAACGGTTGGGGTTTGCTGGTACAGCTAGGTTCTGTTGCAATAACCAATCTTACAGAGGGTAAACAATACAGATTGCTGTGGCAGGGAGATTGGTCTACGGGAAAGAAGGCTACTCCTATTTTGAAAATTGTGGAAAAAGGAAAACAGACTGAAATCATTGCTTTAAAACAATTGGAAGTGTCTGTGATAAAGGACGGGCACTATTCTCTCACGTTCGGTAGTGACGATAGAGAGGGGGAATTGGTGCTCGCTAAGTGAAATTATTTATTCATTATGAGTAACTTATCTAATTTATTATTTATTATCTGAATTTCTGTATTATGCTGGCGTGAAGATTGTATTGCATCTTTTCTGTATTGAAAAAATTTCATTAGATTATTTTTATTGATATGTATAGCCATTAATAAATATTAATTACTTATATTTGTATGCATTGACTGTGCCATTTTGGGAAGGTCGCTGACTAATTTATCAGTATATCGTTGATTGAATATGAATTACAGAATATATAAATTTAATACTATGATGAAGAAAGTTATTTTTTTAATTTCCTTGTTTGTGTGTTGTTGCGTGATAACATCGTGTGACGATGGTACGCCTGGAGTTCCATTGCCTGCGTCTCTTACACTACTTAGCGAAGAAGCTACGATTAATAATGGTGAATCTTTTGAAGTACGTTTTAGAGTGACTCCGGCAGACTATCCGGTGGATGTGAAACGGGTATTTTTGAATCTTGCGAACAGAGTTTTTATGGATGAGAGTTACGCTGAAATAAAGGACTATCACTATGAAATAACCAAACTGGAAAAGGGAGAGACCGAAGGAGAATGGATTGCTAAAGTCACATCGGACTTGGATCTTAGTAAACCTTACGGAGAATCATTCAATCTTTATTTGGAACTGTCAGGGGGAAGGCGTTCGATGATTTCCGGCAATTCAATGAAGATAGAAAACTATCCGCTATTCTCCGAACATAACATCCGTATCTGCTGGCCTCGTTCACAAAGTTATATGACTTTGGAGACTCACCTTGATAAAGAAGAAAATAAGATAGCTGAATTTGCGTCGGCTTATGTCTATGCAAGACCTGTTGAACCGATGACTTCATATTATAATTGGGAGGAAGTAACAATGGAGGTTACATTGGAGGATCCAACTTTACCTTTTGTAGTGACGGAGACAGAAGGCGGTAATGGATTAATGTTTCAGGTGACACCTACTGAAGATATTTTTGAAAATATATATCAGGATTACATTCCGGTCAAAGTGAATATCAAATTGACGGATAAATATGGAAATGTAATAATCAGACAGGAAGAAATCAAATTCTATCGGAGTGTATTTATTCTACCGGCAGGAGAACGGTTTACTTTTACGGAAAGTCAGGTTAAAGGAGATGGTATGTTTGAAATCTATACTCTTGATTTATCCAGCATAGCACTTCGTCTGGGATTGAATCCGGAATTTATTGAGGTTCATAAGAGGTCAGCTTTTTCTACGAGTAATCATTCGTGGATAGTGAAAGAAGACGGTACAACGGGAGAAGGATTATTTTTTCATATTGATCCTATGTTAGATAAGGATATTATAGAACCTGATGCGCTGAAGGAAGTGGAAGTCGTGAATGTTTTAGCTTATAATCATCTTATACCTTTTGGCACTCATTACGCTGCTCTATATGTTATTGTTCTCGATCCATATACTAGAGCTCCCATGCTTAATCTGGATATTCGTCAAGAAGTGAAGATTGTGAAAGATCCGATAGTAGATTAGGTGCTGGATGCCTGTAGGTAATACGTAAAAGCCACGTACCTATTAGTAAGAACATACGTACTTAGTATGTAAAACGTCTGAGAATCGTAAAGGCTCACATTAATGAGCGGTTTTGTCCACAGCCGTGAGCTGAAAGGTTTATGGCTGTTAGCTCAAGGGCTCACGAATGTGAGCCTTTATAAATATCGGGAGTTTAACAAAAGAAATAGGGTAGATTAACTTTGTCTGTGTTGTTCTACATTAAACATACGGTTGTTCAAGGAGTGTATACTGCTTGTTTATATTTGAAACTCCTGATAGTAAGTATGAGAGTAAAAGTTACTCTCATACTTACTATCAGGCTTGCTCTCATTGCTGAAATGCCGATGAATAAGTCGATACAGCTGTTTATGAGGGTATGAGGGTAAAAAGTGATAAAATCTTTTCTGTAGTATCTACGATATATGTCGGTTTGAATTCTTCCAGTTCGCTTTTTGGACGAAAGCCCCATGTTACCCCACAAGCGGTTACTCCTGCATTGGCGGCCGTTTGCATATCTACTCCGGAGTCTCCTATATAGAGAACTTCGTCTTTTTCTACATTGGCCAACTTTAATATATCGAAGACAACCGTAGGGTCGGGCTTTACACTGATTCCTTCCCGCTGACCGAACACGGCAGTGAAATGAATGTTCGGAAAGTAGTGAGCTATCAGTTTCTCCGTAGCGGCCTGATATTTATTGGAAGCTACGGCAATCTGAATGCCGGCGGACTGCAGGTCGGTCAATAACTCTGGAACCCCCGGATAGGGGCGGCTATCATCCGCATTGTGAATATCATAATAAGGAATAAACTCTTTGCGGACACGGAGTACATTTTCCTCTGTTTTTTCTCCTTCGGGCAGGGCACGTTCAAAGAGTTTGTTGATACCGTTTCCTACCATGAAGTTATACTTTTCTATTTCATGCGTGGGATATCCTAATTTATTTAGAGCATAGTTGGTACTGTGTGCCAGATCGGCGATCGTATTTAGCAATGTACCATCCAAATCGAATATTGCTAGTTTCTTCATTGTGGTTTGGGGTTATTGTTAATCCTGTATTTTATGATATTCGGATGGCAAAGGTAGGAATAAAAACGGATTAATGACTCGATTTCCGGTTACTTTCGTTATCTTTGTAGTTACTTAAATGAAAGAAGAAAGGAGATAACAATGGACAATTCAATGGAACTGGAAGCTTATAAAGCTGAATTGGCCCGAGAAATATTAATGTCGAATAGCCGTCAGTTGCTTGATAAGGTAAAGATGGTACTTCATGGTGAGTCTTCCGTCAATATAAATACAGTGAAGGAGGACTGTGTGCCCTATACCCCCCGAACGAAATCAGAGGTATTGGATGATTTGAAGGAAGCGTGTGAGGAAGCCCGACTGATACGCGAAGGAAAGGCAAAAGGTATTTCAGCCGAAGATTTACTCAATGAACTGTAATATTATAGCTACCTCTTTTTTTAAGAGAGAATTGAAAAGATTAAGTAAGCATTATAAATCAATGCGGCAGGATTTTGCTGGTTTACTGGAGTCATTGAGACGGGAACCACAGCAAGGTGTGGATTTAGGTAGAGGACTTCATAAAGTGCGTATGGCAATTTCTTCTAAAGGAAAAGGTAAAAGTGGAGGGGCTAGAGTCATCACTCTCACTGTTTTGATATCGGAAACCGATACAAATATTGTCCTTCTGACAATTTATGATAAATCCGAATGTGAGAATCTTACAGATAAGGAACTGACAGATATTGTAAAAAAGAGCAGTCTGTAGGACTGCTCTTCTTTATACTCTTCCTTTTGAAGATGTTACTTCTTGGCAATGCGGAACCAATCCACATCCACCCATCCGCCATCATTAGTCACGATAGCCGGACGTGTGCAGAATGTTCCGATCTTGGTACCGATCCATTGTCCTTCCCTTGCTTGAAAAGGATTGCCTAGTGGTTGATATTTCTTTCCATCAAGACTATAGCTGAAGTCACACATGACAAGAAGGTCATGTCCGCCTTCGCTGGCTTTGATTTTCTTTCCGTCACATTTGAATTTTACTTTCAGATAAACAGTGTTTTGAGTGAGACTGACAGAAGCATTCGATTGTTCCGGTTTCCCTTTATCGGCTCTTTTGCATTCCACTTGCGACAGAGTAAGTCCCTTATCCGTATTTTCTAGGAATAATCCGGCATAATCCCTGCCCATCACAATCAATCCGGTACGTTCACCTTTGTTTTTCTGATTGGGAGTGAAGGTCAGTTTCATTGTGGCTGTGAAATTGTCAGAAGGAGTCTTTTGTAATAATAGGTTAGCTACATCCCACATATTCTTGTAATCTTGTACGACAGGGTAAGAGTATAATCTCACGTAACTCTTGTCACCTGCATAGTAGGCCCATTTTTCGTTGATATTAGCATGCCATTGCCATTGCGGAGACAGGGTGTAGCCGTCGAACTCGTCACTTTCCTGTGGAGTGCAGATAGGATAAGTCTTTCCCACATTAGGCTTCTTGTAAGTCAGGACCGGTTCACCACACCCGTCACCGTCTTTGTCTACCCCGATCACAGGCCAGTCGTTTATCCATTTCATAGGTTGCAGGTGCATGATACGTCCGTAAGCACCTACGTCTTGAAAGTGGAGAAACCAGTCTTCACCGGTAGGCGTATCTACCCATGCGCCTTGATGAGGTCCGTTGACGGGAGAGTTACCTTGTGCAAGTACAGTTTTCCATTCGTAAGGGCCGTATACGTTTTTGGAGCGTAGCACCACTTGCCATCCTGTCGGCACACCGCCTGCCGGATGGAAAATATAATAATAGCCGTTTCTTTTATAGAATTTGGGGCCTTCACAAGTTTGATGGGCCTCATGACCGTCGAAGACGATGCGTGAAGGAGTGATGGCCTTTGTGGCTTCAGCATTCAGTTCGCAGATAGTGATGACACTTTTTAATCCGGCACGGCTTCCCGCATATGCGTGTACCAGATATACTTTTCCGTCTTCATCCCATAGCGGACAAGTGTCGATGATTCCTTTTCCGGCTTTTACCAAAACGGGCTCGCTCCATGGACCTTTCGGATCTTTGGCTTTCACCATGAAAGCTCCTTGATCGGGATCTCCCCAGAAGATATAAAACTCACCATTGTGATGGCGGATAGAAGGAGCCCATATACGGTTGCCGTGTTCGGGACGTTCGGGAGTTTGGATAGGAGCAAGCGCGTCGGGTACTGCTGCACCGATGAACGTCCAGTTTACCAAATCTTTGGAATGTAGTATTTGTAGTCCGGGCAGACAGCCGAAACTGGATGAAGTCATATAGAAATCGTCGCCTACACGGCAAGCGTCCGGATCGGAATAATCGGCATAGAGTACTGGGTTCTTATACTTCCCGTTTCCAAGATCGGAAACCCATACTTCGGATACATAGTTGCTCTGTGCCAGAACAGGGAAGGTAGTCAGCAGGCAGAGAACCAGAGTCTGTGTCAGTCGTTTCATGATATAAATAGATTAAATAGTTTTATATAAATGATTTATACGATTTATGTGATGTGACAAAGGTATGAAAAAAGACTCTGCACAAGGAGGAATAATTGTGCAGAGTCGTATAAAAATTGGTAGAAACCTCGTAAATTTTGTTTAGTTGTATTTGTATCTACCTTATTTATGTAGTGTGGATATCGCTTTGTTAGCGGATACCTTTAATTTTTACAGTTACCGGATGTGCCAGTTCTTCTTTCCATTTGCGGAGATAGGCAAACCAAGCTTCCGGAGTTTTATATCCGAATGTTTCTTTCATCGAAGTGAAAGTGGTATGATATTGGAAATAGTTGTTTCCCGGAGCGGTAATCGTATAGAGGAAGTTCGCTTTATCTTTTTCCTCCGATTGCACATAACGTTGCGGAATGCAGGTACCCAGCCCAACAGTCTCTTTGGCATATTTCACCGTATCATTGACAGGCCAGTCCGTACCCCAGCTTCCTACTAACCCCTTATGATCGGAGAAGGACTTGGAAGCACCTACGATGTCCTGCACACCTGTGCAGAAAACTTCTTTATCGAGCGGTTCGTCAAAAAAAGCCTCGATGTGAAGGTCACGATGTCCGGCATACAGTGTGTAGCGGGTTGTCATGTCCAATTCCGTGCCTTGATATTTCCATCCGGTTACTTCTATTTCTGCAATTGCACGTACCGGACCGTAGGATATGATACGCTCCGTCCGTGTTTCTACCGGAGTGATATGCGTTGCCTTTTGTCCGTTCCAGCCTTTCAACGCACCCGGTCCGCAACTGTCGAACACGCGAAGTACGTCATCACCGAACCCTTTAGCTAACTGTGCGTCCGTAGGATAGAACTGAGATTCTTTGATTTCCAGGCCTTTATTGAATTTCCCATAGATGTCCGGTGTCTGCTTTTCGTTAAAGTAAAGTCGGTATCCCACCAGCTCCGATTCCAGAATCGGACCATGAGGACGTACCATACTATATATATTACTGCTACCGGGAACGGTGATTGCCTGCACCCGCTGATGTTTCCCTTTCCGGTGGTCTGCGATAAACATATCGGCATATACCCGTTCCGGATAGGTCTTCGTGCTCTTCTCCGAAGAAAGAGTAACCTGGAATGTTTTTCTGCCATGAGCGGGAAGGTCGGCGACGAAAGCCAGTTCGTCCATCTTGCGGTCTCTGTCCAAGTCGTCTAGTTGGGAAGGAACCTCGTTCGTCCCTTCCATGACAACGGCGGATTTGATTTTGAAATCTGCGTGTAACTCATGCAGGTTGATAACAATCGGGGCGTCTGTTTTTGCCTGATTCCAATTGTTATGCACTTCTACCGTAATGGTTTTCTCCTGTTTCTGTGCTTGGGAAGACAAGTGGAAACCTCCTAAAAGGAAAGCAAGTATAATAAGATTCTTCTTCATGATTCTAAGGTTGATGTTATACGTCGTATTTCTCTCTGCAAAAGTAGTTGAAAAAAATAGCAGACTGTCTATCTTTGGAAGATAAAATAGTCTGCTATTTGAGCTTTTTACTCTATATAATGATATTGTGGTTTTCTTTTTTTTCACCACAGAGGACACTGAGGTCACAGAGGATTCGGTTTAATAATATAAAATCTATTTATTCAGATTTGTACCTCTGTATCCTCTGTGGTGAACTTCTTCTCTTTCGCCGATTCCTCATAAACCTTTCCGTCTATCGTCAGATTCTTGGCGTTCTTAACGTTTAATATATTGTTGCCTTTGGAAGATTCTACATATACATTTTCCAAAGTCACCCCGTCTACCTGGTTGATGACGATTCCGTCCGTTGCTTCTGTTATCACGACATCCTTAACAGTGACATTGCTGATCGGCATTTCAGGTAATCCGTTGAAGAACATAGCCCTTCCCGAACCTCTGCACACAATATTTGAAATGTGGATGTTGCGGAATGCGGGAGTTTCTTCTGTAACCGGGGGAATAGCGGTTTTCATGCGGTTCAACAGGTCTTCTTCCGATTCTTCACCAGCTCCCTTTCCACCGTAAAACAGGTCGAAGAGCAGCGGTTCGTTCGGTATATTGATCATGTTGATGTTATTAATGTAGATGTTTTCTACCACACCGCCACGTCCACGTGTACTTTTGAAGCGCAGACCTACGTCAGTTCCCATAAAAGAACAATCTTCCACATAGATATTCTTCACGCCACCGGACATTTCGCTACCTACCACGAATCCGCCGTGTCCGTGCAATACAGTGTTGTTTTTCACAATCACATTCTGACAAGGTTCTCCGCGACGGCGACCGTCTTCATCCTTGCCGGACTTGATACAGATTGCGTCATCTCCCGCATCAAACACACTGTTGATAATCAGTGCATTCTTACAAGATTCCAAGTCGATTGCATCACCATTCTGTGAATACCAGGGATTGATGACCATGATGTTGTTCACTGTAAAGTCTTCGCAAGACAGCGGATGCAGACACCAGCTCGGTGAATTCTTGAAGGTGACTCCTTCGAGCAGTATTTTTTTGCTTTTGACAATGCTTAATAGTACAGGACGTAACCAAGGACGGATTTCATTCCACTCCTCATCCGTATTGATACCTTCGGGCACATTGAAATCTTTGCAAGCCATTGCTCCTTTCAGTGAACCGGGTGTAGGATACCATATTTCCTGTTTCTCGTCGAGTACACCGCCTGAATTGACCAGCTTTTTCCACTGTGATGCGGTCAGCTTTCCTTTTTTGACCGGCCGCCAGCAGTCACCGTTTCCGTCGAATGTTCCGTATCCTGTGATAGCGATATTTTCCGCATTGCGGGCTGAGATAGGAGATTGGCAACGGCGGGTTTCCAACCCTTCAAAAGAAGTGGCGATAATGGGGTATGCTTCAAAGTCACCGGTGAAGAGTACCAGCGCGTTTCTTTCCGTATAAAGATTGACGTTACTTAGCAGTTCGATAGGTCCTGTCAGCCAGATACCTTCCGGAATAATCACTTTTCCCCCTCCATGTTGGTTTACGTCTTTGATAGCATCGTTGATCGCTTTCGTGTTCAGGAACAAACCGTCTCCTTTGGCTCCGAATTTTTCAATGTTCACTTCATAGGCAGGAAAAGCCGGTTGTTGTACTTTAGGCATTTCGAAAGGTAAATTCCGGTAAAGAGCATCACTTATCACGTTCTCTTCTACGGCACACTCACTTTGTTTGCATCCTGAAATAAACGGCAAACAACATATAGCCATCCAGAGGAATCTTTTTGTCAATGTGTTCATTTAGTAATCTAATTTTCTATAGGGTTATACATTTTATTGTTTTTCTTGGTATTCTGTCGAGCACTGCAAGAACTCGTAATTAACGATTGCAAAGATAGGAGTGAAAGTTCAAGGGAATGTGGACTAATTGATAGAATACGTGTATTTTTTGTCATTTGTGTCTATTATTTGCACACTTCTCGTGTTTTTATGCAGAAATATCCTATCTTTGCACAAAATTTAACTATTAAAAGATATGAGTTACAACTTGTTGAAAGGAAAAAGAGGTATTATCTTCGGTGCTTTGAACGATCAGTCTATTGCCTGGAAAGTGGCAGAGCGTGCCGTAGAAGAAGGTGCAACCATTACATTATCAAATACTCCGATGGCTATCCGTATGGGAGAAGTCGATGCTTTGGCCCAAAAATTAAATTGCCAAGTTGTTCCGGCAGACGCCACTAGCGTAGAAGATTTGGAGAATGTATTCAAGACCTCCATGGATATACTGGGTGGACAAATTGATTTTGTACTCCACTCTATCGGTATGTCTCCCAACGTGCGCAAGAAACGTACTTACGATGACCTTGACTATGGAATGTTGGATAAGACATTGGATATTTCAGCTGTTTCATTCCACAAAATGATTCAGTCGGCCAAGAAACTGAATGCTATTGCTGATTATGGTTCTATCGTTGCTTTGAGCTACGTAGCCGCACAGCGTACTTTCTATGGCTATAATGATATGGCAGATGCAAAGGCTTTGTTGGAGTCTATTGCTCGCAGCTTCGGTTACATTTATGGACGCGAACATAGCGTACGGGTGAACACGATTTCACAGTCGCCTACATTTACTACTGCCGGTTCGGGCGTGAAGGGTATGGACAAACTGTTCGACTTCTCCAACCGTATGTCTCCGCTCGGAAATGCAACGGCTGACGAATGTGCCGATTATTGCATCGTGATGTTCTCCGATCTTACCCGTAAGGTGACTATGCAGAACTTATTCCATGACGGTGGATTCTCCAGCGTAGGTATGAGTCTTCGTGCCATGGCTACTTACGAGAAAGGACTCGATGAGTACATGGACGAAAATGGTAACATCATTTACGGATAAAAGATTATGAAACTACGGATCTCTCTTCTTATTATATTAATGAGTATGCTTTTCACCTCCTGCGGGATAAGCACAGGAAAGGGTACGGAGCAGAAGGAAGAAGAGATTTCTGTTCTGAGATATGATAAGCTGTTGAGCGAATATGTTCGCTCCAACAGCTTTTCTGCTATGCAGAAGTTGACGATGGACTACCGTATGCCGACGAAAATCCTGATTGAGGATGTATTGTCTATCGGTACGGTGAAAGACGATACCATCTCGCAACGTCTGCAAAAATTCTATTCGGATACGACTTTGGTTCGTTTGCTTAGCGATGTAGAAGCAAAATATCCTAATCTGGATGAAGTGGAAAAAGGACTTAGCAAAGGATTTCGGAAACTGAAAAAGGAAGTGCCTGATACGAAAGTGCCGTTTATCTATTCGCAAGTATCCGCTTTCAACGAATCTATTATTTTAGTGGATTCTTTATTGGGAATCAGTCTTGATAAATATATGGGGGAAGATTATCCTCTTTATAAGCGTTTCTATTACGATTATCAGTGTCGCTCGATGCGTCCGGAACGGATTGTGCCGGATTGTTTTGCTTTTTATCTTTTGAGCCGTTACGGTATGAACTATCATGAAGGTACTTGTCTGATTGACTTGATGATGCATACGGGGAAGATCAATTACGTAGTGCAAAACTTATTGGGATATAGTGATATTGGTGAAGCAATGGGGTATTCTAAGGAGGAAAGCGACTGGTGCAAGGATAATGAAAAGGAGATATGGAATTATATCTGTACCAACGATCATCTGCATGCTCGTGACCCGATGGTGATCCGCTATTATATGAAGCCTGCTCCTGCTGTTGATATGTTGGGTGCTCAAGCTCCGGCATTGATAGGTACATGGATGGGAGCAAGAATCATTGCTTCTTACATGAAAAAGCATAAGGATATGAAGCTGAAAGATCTTCTGGAATTTACTGATTACCACGAAATGTTAAGTGAATCCAATTACCTGGCTTCCTGAATCGTTTCTCTTTCTTATTTCTCAATTTTTAATTTTCAATTCTCAATTTAATAAGTGGAAACTGCCCTTTATTTGTTGCCCGTGACTTTAGGCGATACACCTATTGAAAAGGTGTTGCCTTCTTATAATAAGGAAATTATTTCCGGTATCCGGTATTTTATAGTCGAAGATGTTCGTTCTGCTCGTCGTTTCCTGAAAAAGGTGGACCGGGAGATTGATATTGATGCGTTGACATTTTATCCGTTGAACAAACATACTTCACCTGAAGATATTTCCGGTTATCTGCAACCTTTGGTAGGCGGAGCTTCAATGGGAGTTATCTCCGAAGCCGGTTGTCCGGCGGTAGCTGATCCGGGAGCGGATGTGGTTGCCATCGCACAACGTAAAAAACTGAAGGTAGTTCCTTTGGTTGGACCCTCTTCAATTATTCTTTCCGTGATGGCTTCGGGCTTTAACGGGCAGAGCTTTGCGTTTCATGGTTATCTGCCGATTGAACCGGGGGAACGTGCCAAGAAACTGAAAACATTGGAGCAGCGTGTGTATGCTGAAAATCAGACACAACTTTTCATTGAGACGCCTTACCGGAATCATAAGATGATAGAAGATATTTTGTTAAACTGTCGTCCTCAAACAAAGCTTTGTATTGCTGCCGATATTACATGTGAAGGAGAGTATATACAGACGCGTACAGTGAAGGACTGGAAGGGACATGTGCCTGAATTGTCTAAGATTCCCTGTATTTTTCTCTTATATAAATAACGCCTTTCAGGTGTTCATATTCATCTTCGAAACAGCTACTGAAGAAGCCTTTTCCCAAGTTTTCCTCTATCTGTTTGAAGCTCCATAGCTTACTGTTCTTAAAGCGAGGGGTACAAAGGATGGAATCATCCTTGATATCAACGATGAATAAGTAGATAAGACGATTGGTTACTTCATTCTCAAAGTGATAAACGATATTGAACTCTGGCTTGATATCTTTTTCGTGCGGGAAAGCATTGTTAATCAAACGGGTGGCACCCGCCTCTAAAGATTCTCCATATCGGAGATAACATTCCATGGGAATGTCCACTTTTCCTTTGTCCAAAATGGCTGTTGACGGTCTGTCGCAAAGGAACAGCATTCCATGAGTGGATATGGCAATTCTTATCACCGGATTGATGTATGCGTTCTTATAATTAACAGCTTCTATCGCAGGGGTTTTCCCGATCACGTCTCCTTTTGTATTCACAATAGGAACATATTCTGTGTGAGACATTAGGTGATTGAAGAAACGGATAGCGATCTGGTTGAACAGGATGCTCATAAGAAAGACAGTAGGAGGTAACACTTTATAGAGTACAAACAGACTTGTCTTACTTAGTGGGTTTTGGAAAATGACGGTGATGCTGATTATAATAAAATGCAGTATTCCGAAAATCAAGGCAATGCGAGCAGATACAACGGCGGCTTCTGCTCCCTGAGCATATAAACGTTTGTTGCAAGAACCTATCTGTTTTAAGAAGTGGTTGATAAACCTTTTCTTATGCATATAAAGACTTAGCATTGGAATGAGAATACTGACTTCCAGAGTAAGCGGGAGCGCACCGGGGGGAACATAATCACCAGGAATGAGAGCTGCTACGGATAATAGTGCCAGCACTCCGGTCGCTATATAGAGGATAAAATTAGGAATTAACAATCCTTTACGTCGATAAGAAAGGTATATTCCTATAATACCTATACCTGTACCGATGTAAATAGCCGTGTCTTGCGTTATAAGTTCACACAATAAAATGGAAATAATAACGGGGATAAAACCCAGCGACATGTTAAATGCGGAAGAAAGTATTCCTTTATGATCCATCTCTATATTTATGTTTATTTGTCGGTTCTATCTATAAAACAAATAGTGTATGTGTTTTGTTTGCTAACGAATATGTTTCTCTGCATGGTAGGAGGAACGAACAAGGGGAGCACTCTCTACGATGTTGAATCCTTTCTCTAAACCAACTGTTTTATATTTCGTGAATTGCAGCGGAGTGATGTATGCCACAACGGGATAATGCCGATGACTCGGTTGCAGGTATTGCCCTATGGTAAGAATCTGGCAACCGGTTGCTAACAGATCGTCCATCAATGTTTCGACTTCCTCCGGAGTTTCACCCAGTCCGACCATTATGCCGCTTTTAGATTTGACTCCCTTTTCGGAAATATGTCTGATAACCTGTAAGCTTGTATCATAATTTGCTGCACTGCGGACTAGTGGACTAATGCGGCGCACAGTTTCCATATTGTGTGATATGATGTCGGGGCCGGCGTCAATTACTAAATCTACTAACTCCATTCTGCCTTGAAAATCCGGAATCAGTACTTCAATGGTTGTCTGTGGATTCAACCGTTTTATTTCCCGGATGGTACGTGCCCAATGCTCTGCACCCAAATCTGGTAAATCATCCCGGTCTACAGAGGTGATGACGGCATGATCCAATTTCATCAGTGCGATGGATTCTGCTACATGGGTAGGCTCGTTTGCATCTAACGGATGGGGACGTCCTGTCTGTGTGTTGCAAAATTTACAGCTACGCGTGCAGATGTCACCGCCAATCATGAAGGTGGCTGTTCCTTTTCCCCAACATTCCCCCATATTAGGGCAACGCCCACTGCTGCATATCGTGTGCAAGCAGTGGGAGTCGACAATTCGCTTTGTTTCGGTGTATCGTTCGTTGGCACCGATATTAATTTTCAGCCATTCGGGCTTACGTACTCTATCCGTCATTATAAGTTGTTCAAGAAGAAGTTGGTCAACCGTGTGTACAAGTGTTGGCGGGTGTTGCCACCATATATTCCATGATTACGGTTCGTGTACACTTGCATATCAAATTGTTTTCCAAGCTGAACTAACTGTTCGGCATATTCTGCACAGTTCTGGAAGTGAACATTGTCATCTGCCATACCATGTA
>OGDP01000522.1_pt1 | contig 34771 bp, 30 predicted proteins | sample 1570441 | NCBI WGS metagenome assembly OGDP01 (sample SAMEA2581961, study PRJEB24529) | metagenome | biome: Human gut stool | place: China | collected 2011
TGGTGTCGGCGCAGGCATGGGCGATGGAGCCGGTGCCAAGGCCGGCCTCATTGGAGAAGATGCCGCGGGAGACGCCCTTCTGCATACTGAGGAAGATGCTGCCGATGGCACCGCCGGTGAAGGCCTGCGGGTCGAATGCACCGCCGACGATGGAGGCCAGCACCGCCGGGAAGCGCCGGTAGTTGATGACCACGACACCCAGCGCCAGCACCACATAGAACAGTGCCATGAACGGCACCAGCTTTTCGGTGACACTGCCGATGCGCTTGACGCCGCCCAGCAGCACCATGGCCACCATCATGGCCACCACCACGCCCACGACGAGGTTGACCGTGGGCAGGATGCTGTTCAGGCTGCTGCCGTAGGCCAGCAGGGCCGAGTCGATGGCTGTGACGATGGTGTTGACCTGGGTGGCGTTGCCGGTGCCGAAGACCGTCAGCACGCCGAACAGCGAGTACAGCACCGCGAGGAACTGCCACCGGCTGCCGAGGCCGTTTTTAATATAGTACATGGGGCCGCCCACCAGCTCGCCGTTTTTGTTCCGCTCGCGGAAATGCACGGCCAGCGTCACTTCGGAGAATTTGGTACACATGCCCAGCAGAGCCGAGCACCACATCCAGAACACCGCACCCGGCCCGCCGATGGCGATCGCGCCCGCCACGCCGGCGATGTTGCCGGTGCCGACGGTAGCAGCCAGCGCCGTACACACTGCCTGGAACGGAGTCATCGCGCCGTCAGAGGCGTCCTTTTTGCGGAAGATGCGGCCAATGATCGTTTTGATGGCATAGGGGAATTTCCGGAGCTGCAAAAAGCCTGTCCGCACACTGAGCAGCAGGCCCACGCCGATGATGCAGACCATCGCCGGGATGCCCCAGATAAAGCTGTTGACCGCCTGATTGACGGCCGTGATGGTTTCGAGCATACTTTTACGCCTTTCTTTTTCACTTTGACACAACGAAAATTATTTTATCGTATTTTAAGCGGCCTGTCAATTTACTTTGAACGTGAAATCTGCACGTCCCGGCTGAAAGTTTGTTAAAATAGCTTCACCTTTATTTTCTCTGTTTCTTTGCCGCTTTTTTGCCCGCCAAAGCCCTACACAAACCGCGCGGGTTGTGCTATGATAAGGGTGAAATTTCGGTTTGGCACTGCCAACCGCAAGGAGATGTCATGGATGTCTGAAACATCTGCTCTGATGGATACGCTGCGGCAGGAAGGGGTCTCCCCCGACCTGCTGCGCGCTGTGGAAGAATACCGTACCGCCCACCCGCTGGCGGAGGCCCTGCGCCCCCGCATCCCCTCCCCTGCCTTCGTCTACTACGGCAGAGAGGTGTGGGAGCAGGCACTGGCTGCCCTGCTCTGCGGCGAAAACCTGCTGCTGGCGGGCGGCAAGGCCACCGGCAAGAACGTGCTGGCCGAAAACCTCGCCGCCGCCTTCGGACGCCCCGCGTGGGACATCTCGTTTCACGTCAATATGGACGCGGCGTCCCTCATCGGCATGGACACCTTTGAGGGCGGACAGGTCAAGTTCCGGCCCGGCCCGGTCTACCGCTGCGCCCAGAGCGGCGGCTTCGGCGTTCTGGACGAGATCAACATGGCCAAAAACGAGGCGCTGGCCGTCCTGCACGCGGTGCTGGATTTCCGCCGCGCCATCGACGTGCCGGGCTACGAGCGCATCCCGCTGGCCGAGGAGACCCGCTTCATCGCCACCATGAACTACGGCTACGCCGGCACCCGGGAGCTGAACGAGGCCCTGACCTCCCGCTTCGTGGTCATCCAGATGCCCACCATCACCGAGGAGAACCTCGAAAAGCTCCTGCGCACCCAGTTCCCCGATTTGAACAGCAAGTATGTCAGGCAGTTCGCCCTGCTCTTCCTCGATTTGCAGAAAAAGTGCGACAGCGCGGAAATTTCCACCAAAGCTCTCGACCTACGCGGTATGCTGGACGCCCTGCGCCTGATGCGCCGGGGCGTCGCTGCCGGGGCTGCGCTGGACATGGGCATCACCAACAAAGCCTTCGACTCCTACGAACAGGGCCTCATCCGGGATGCCATTGCCGCCCGCATCCCGGCCCAGCTCACCGCCGCAAAGCTCTTCGATTAAAAAAAGGGGCGTTTTTATGGAAGCGCAGAGCTACACCGCCGAAGAGCGGCGGGCCGCCAATCAGGTGTGGGCAGCGGCAGGAGCTTACGGCTTCGAGCCGCTGTTCCTCGCCCGGAACACCGACGGCACCATTGATTTTTACATGAACTGCGTCGTGGGGCTGGTCCACAAATACTACGGCGACGAGCTGGTGCGCAGCCTCTTTGACGCATGGGAGGGCGACATCCGGCAGGCCATGCTGGACGATTTGACCTGGCTCTACCTCGAGAGCGCGGTCTACGCGCTGGAGCTGCCCCGCCGCCCGGTGCTTTCGGCTCTCCGCCGCGCCCATGCGGACTACTTTTTCGGCATCCAATACAAGCTCTCGCGGCAGGAGTGGATGGCGAAGAACCAGCTGGTCTACTCCATGCAGGCCGCGCGCTGGCGGGCTGTGCAGGGGCGTACGCCGCCGGTCATGACTCCCTACGAAAAGGATCTCGACGCCGCCCTCAGTCCCGAGACGCCCCCGAAGCCGGACGAGCTGAAAGCCGCGCTGCTGGCCGTCTACGCCAAATTCGAGCTGTTCAACGGCACGGTGCATCAGAAGGCCGGGCTGCATCTCCATCTGGACGGCCTGCTGGCGTCCCTCATGACCCGCACCATGCCCACCCAGATGATAAAGACCGACCGGGTCACGGTGGAGCATTCCGGCTCGGTGGACGCCTCCGGCGGCGGCATCCATGCCGACAAGCGGCTGGCACACATCACCCTGCGCCAGCGCGCCGAGGAAGACCGCGCTTACATCGAGAGCTGCTTTGGCCGGTCGCTCTACCCGCCCGAACGGCTGCAGAAGGCCGAGCAGGAGCTTTGCACCGGGGAGCATCTGGGCTGTCACCTCTGGTTTGCCTCCGGCGTCCCCAGCCCGGAGCAGGCCCCCACCCCCGAGGCAAAGCACCTGGCCGAACAGGCCCAGCTTCAGGCTGAGCGGAACCAGGTCTACTACTCCAAAAACCTCGAGCTTCACCGCAGCGTCGTGCTGCGGCTGACCGAGCAGATCCGCAACTGCATCCTCGTCCACCAGCAGCCCAACGCCCGGGTCGCCCGCAGCGGAAACCTCGACCCGGAGCGGGTCTGGCGCACCGTCATGGACGACGACCGGGTGTTCCGCTGTGCGGAGGAAGAGAACCACCCGTCCTTCACCGTTGACCTGCTGCTGGATGCTTCGGCTTCCCGCCTCCACTGTCAGGAGGTCATCGCGGCGCAGGGGTCTATCCTCGCCCAGAGCCTCGCGGCCTGCGGCATCCCGGTGCGGGTGAGCTGCTTTTCCAGCCTGCGGGGCTACACCGTCCTGCGGGTGCTCAAGGGCTTCAAGGAGAAGAGCTTACAGGGCATCTGCCAGTATTTCGCCTCGGGCTGGAACCGGGACGGTCTGGCTCTGCGGGCAGCAGGCGACCTCATCGACTTCGACCCCGGCCCCGCCGCGCGGCACCTGCTCATCCTCCTGACGGACGCCTCCCCCAACGACAGCCGCCGCATCCCACCCTCTCCCGATGACCCGCTGGGCCGCGACTACGGCGGCAGCGCGGGCGTGGAGGACGCCGCCGCCGAGGTGCGGGCACTGCAGCGGAAGGGTCTGCGGGTCTCCGCCGTCTTTATGGGCGAAGACGCCAGCGCCGCCGACGCCTCCCGCATCTACGGCAAGAACATGGCCCGCATCCGGGGCATGGACCAGCTGGCCCGGGCCGCAGGCCGACTCATCAAGAACGAGATACGGGAGCTGGGCGACTGAATCATAATAATGTACGGGACCGCTGTGCAGTTGTATCTGCTGCCAGCGGCCCCGTATTTTTGTTGTCGTTCACAACCATCTTGTTTTGCATTGCCGAAGAGTCAAAAAGTTTTTTGGTTTATTTGCAAACTTATAGTTGTATTCTGGCGCAATTTATGATATACTACAACCAACGAAGGGCCGCACACCTACACATCACCCCGCGCCCACAGGAAGGAGAACCGCTATGGATGCCGTACGTTATTTTGAAGAGATGCATCTTGCCATGTCCAGCCAGAAGCCTGAGTACCGCCTTGTGCTCAGCGTCAAGATCCAAGACCTCGGAGGCGCAGACGCTTATCTCGAGCTGCGGCAGGAGCCGGTCAGCGGCAAGGCCCGGGTGTTCTATTCCACGATGGGACGTCAGAAGCTGAACTTCCAGCTCGTCCGCAAAGGGTGGCAGAGCTGCCACAACGCCTCGGGCGAGCTGACGGGGCGCTTCCCTGCCACCGCCGACGGTCTGCTGGCCCAGACGGATTTCTCTGCTTTTGTCCGGGACGACGCCCTCGACAGCGGCCGGATGGCGCGCATTCTGGATGTTCTGGCCCATACTGCCGGTGGTTGTGGAACGGTCTCCCCCTCTGCTGCCCGGGAGGGTGCGCTCATCACGGTGGAGCGGTTCGTGGGCCGTCCCGCCCATTGGAGCTATTGGAGCACCCGCGCCGCAGAGCAGCTGAACATCGCGGCCATCCTCTGCTGGCTGGGCGACTACCTCGCCGGAGCCGAGCGCCGCACCCTGCAGAGCTGCCCGGAGGCCATGCAGCTTGCCGCCGCATGGCAGGCCGCGCTTTTCGCTCCCCTGCCCCAGACGGCCCCGCAGCCTCAGCCTGTACAGTCCCGGCCCGTCCGCCGTGCGCCCGCCGTCGAGAACAAGCGCTGGCAGAGCATCCTCGCCGTGCTGGCGACGGTGTAAAAGAAAAGCTTCCCACGAAGGGAAGCCTTTACAGTCATAATTCTTATTTCCACCCCCGGGCCGAGGGGTCGAGCATTTCGGCGGCAGAGTAGATAAGGGCGTTGCAGATGGCCGCAGCGACGTTGCTGCCGCCCTTGCGGCCCATCGCCACGATGGCCGGTACATCATGCTTTTCGCAGACGGCGAAGAGCCGCTCCTTGCTCTCCACCACGTTCACAAAGCCCACCGGCACACCGATGACCAGTGCGGGCCGCAGGCCGCTTTCAATTTGTTCTGCGATCGTCAGCAGAGCCGTGGGCGCGTTGCCGACGGCGAGGATGGCCCCGGGATGCTCCTGCGCTGCCTTTTTCATCGCTGCGACGGCCCGGGTGGTGCCAGCCTCTTTGGCGGCGGCGGCCACCTCGGGGTCAGCCATATAGCAGCAGGCCGTGCCGCCCAGCTTCGCCAGACCGGGCTTGGTGATGCCGGCCAGCGCCATGTTCGTATCGGTCACGATGACGGCCCCGGCGTGGAGGGCCTTGACGGCCTGCTCCACCGCGCGGGGGGTGAAGTGGAGATTCCGCGCATAGTCGAAGTCGGCGGTGGTGTGGATGACCCGCTTGACCACGGCTTCGTGCTCGGGCGGCGGGGTCAGGCCCATCATTTCCAGCTCTTCGGTGATGATGTGGAAGCTCGTCCGCTCAATGTCGGCGGGCAGATGATGCTGCGGCGTCAATATTCTATCCCCTTTCGTGCTTTTATCCCCTTCTGGTAGGGGTGGCGGTGGCATTTCATCTCGGTGGAGTAGTCGGCGGCGTCCAGCATCCACTGGGGCGGCGTGTGAGCCGTCAGGACGCACTCACACCCAGCAGGCCGCTCCAGAACGGCCTTTTTTAATAGATCGACGTCCACCATATCCAGCTCTTCTGCGCTCCCGGCTTCGTCCAGTATCAGCAGGTCGGCAGGCTGTGCCATGGCAGCGGCGAGGTTCTGGTTTTGCAGTTCCCGGGTCGCGGCCTTTTCCTCCGGCGTCATCTGAAAGACGAATTTCTGCCCGGCCTTGCCCCGGTAGATCTCCGCGCCAAGCTGGGCCAGAAGCGGGATCTCGCCGCTGTTCCCGCCCTTCAAAAACTGGACGATGACCACCCGCTTCCCGGACCCCAGCGCACGGAGCGCAAGACCCATAGCAGCAGTGGTCTTTCCCTTTCCGTCGCCCCAGTACAGATGCAAAAGTCCCTGTTCCATTCAGTGCTTCTCCATTCCCATCGCGGCATACACCGCGTCCATATCCAGCGCCCCGCGCACGCCGTCGGCCAGGATGTCAAACTGCTGGCGGCGGTACTCTTCCATCGGGATGAGGGCCGCGTCGGAGGGGTCGATGCCCTTCCGGCGGCAGAGCCAGCCCGCCAGCGCCTCGGTCAGCGTGCCGGTGTCGAACAGACCGTGGAGGTAGGTGCCGAATACATTGCCCTGCACACAGCCCTCCCGGCCTCCGTCGGGGTAGTGGGCGAAGGGTTCGCCCTCCGCCTCGGTCACGCCGGTGTGGATCTCGTAGCCTTCCAGCTCTGCACCCGCAAAGGGGGCGGCGGCGACGGTCGCTTTGACCTGTGCGCGGCGCTTCTGCTCGCTGAACACGGTCCGGGTGGGCAGCAGACCCAGCCCCCGCAGAGTCTGCTGCCGGCCGCTCTCGCTGCCGGTGGGGTCGTCGAGGGTCTGGCCCAGCATCTGGTAGCCGCCGCAGACGCCCAGCACCGGCGTGCCTTTCGCGGCCAGCTTGAGCAGAGCCGTTTCCAGCCCGCACTGCCGCAGCCAGAGCAGGTCGTCCACCGTGTTTTTCGTCCCCGGCAGCAGGATGAGGTCGGGTGCGCCCAGCTCATGAGCGTTCGAAACATACCGCACGCCCAGCAGCGGGTGCTGTTCCAGCGGCATGAAGTCCGTAAAATTGGACAGATGCGGCAGACGGATGATCGCCGCATCCAGCGGCTTTTTGCCGTCCCGCATCTCGAGGCGCTGGCTCAGGGAGTCCTCGTCCTCGATGTCCACCTTCAGGTACGGCACGACGCCCACCACGGGCAGATGGGTCTTTTCTTCCAGCATGGCGAGACCGGGGCGCAGAATTTCTACGTCTCCACGGAATTTATTGATGACAAGTCCCTTGATGCGCCGGCGTTCTTTTTCTTCCAGCAGCTCCACCGTGCCGTATAGCTGGGCGAACACGCCGCCCCGGTCGATGTCACCCACCAGAAGCACCGGCGCGTCCACCATCTCGGCGAGGCCCATGTTCACAATGTCCTCGCTCTTGAGGTTGATCTCTGCCGGGCTGCCCGCGCCCTCGATGACGATGACGTCAGCCTCCTCGGCGAGGCTGTCATATGCCTTCAGGATGTCCGGCACCAGCTGCCGTTTCGTGCGGAAATACTCCGACGCTTTCATCTGGCCCCGCACCTCGCCGTTGACGATGACCTGACTGCCCACGTCACTGCTGGGCTTCAGGAGGATGGGGTTCATCCGCACGTCCGGCTCGACACCGGCGGCCTGCGCCTGCACCACCTGCGCCCGGCCCATCTCGAGGCCGTCTTTGGTGACGAAGCTGTTCAGAGCCATGTTCTGGCTCTTGAACGGCACGGCGCGCAGGCCGTCCTGCGCAAAAATGCGGCAGAGCGCCGCGCAGAGCAGACTTTTGCCTGCACCGCTCATCGTACCCTGCACCATGATGCATTTTGCCCTGCTCATCCCAGCACCTCTTTCATAAGTTCCAGCAGCCGGGCGTTCTCGGGGGCCGTGCGCACCGCCGTGCGGTACCACTCCGGCCCGAGGCCCGGATAATTCGCGCAGCTGCGCACCTGTGTTCCCAGCGGGCGAAGCCTCTCATTCAGGTCGGCGGGCGCGCGGAAGAGCAGATAGTTCGCCTTTCCGTCGATGACCCGCAGGCCCAGCGCCCGCAGACCCGCCGTCAGAACGGGCCTCTGCCGGGCAATAAGGGCGCGCACCTCGTCCACATAAGCGGTTTCTTTCAGGGCCGCGACGCCTGCCGCCTGGGCCAGACTGGACACGGCCCAGGGCTGGCCCGCTGTCTGCATTTTTTCCAGAAGCGTTTCGTCGCCGCAGAGGCAGTAACCCAGCCGGACGCCGGCCATGCCGTAGAGCTTGGTGAAAGCTTTCAGGATGACGAGGTCCCCACTTTCCAGCAGAGGCTTCGCGGTCCACCCGTCGGCGTCGGGCAGAAAGTCCAGAAAGCACTCATCTACGGCCAGAATCGTGTGGCACTCCCCGCACCGGCGCAGCAGCTTTTTCACCAGCTCGGGTGAGGCCAGCTGCCCCGTCGGGTTGTTCGGCTGGCAGAGGAACACCATGTCGATGCTCTCGTCCACGGCGTCCACGAAGGCGTCCGTCGGGGCAAAATCATTCGTTTCATCGAGGAAGAAGCGTTTCACTTCGCACCCCACCGTATCCAATGCAGAGGCGTACTCGGCAAAAGTCGGGGCAGTCACCAGCGCCTTATGGGGCTTTACGGCCCAGACCAGCCGGAAGATGAGGTCCGCCGCGCCGTTGCCGCAGAGGATACGCTCCTGCGGCACACCCTCGGCCCGGCTCAGCGCCGCCCGCAGGGTGCGGCAGAGGGGGTCGGGGTAGCGGTCGGCCAGAGGCAGTACATCCCGGATGGCCTGCGCCACCCCTTCGGGCAGACCGAGTGGGCTGACGTTCGCTGAAAAATCCAGCGCGTCGCGGCCAAAGCGTTCGCGGTAGCCCATCCAGTCACCGCCGTGGACCAGTTGTTTCATCCCAAGAACCCCCGTATCGCACATCCAAACGCCAGCGCAAACCCGCTGGCTACATACATCATCCGATCTGCCCGCAGAATATCCTCCGGCTCGATGGGCCGCAGCGGGTCGCCGATGGTGGGCTTCGGGTAATACTCCCCGAAATAGTAGGCCGGCCCGGCCAGCTGAACGCCCAGCGCACCGGCGCAGGCGCTCTCGGTCTGGGCGCTGTTGGGGCTGGCGTGATTGCGGCGGTCCCGCCGCCAGATGCGCCACGCGCCCTTGGCGTCATTGCGGGTGAACGCCGCCGCCATGATCCAGAACAGCGCCGCCAGACGGCTCGGGATATAGTTCGCCACATCGTCCAGCTTTGCGGCGGCACGGCCAAAATAGAGATATTTTTCGTTTTTGTAGCCCAGCATACTGTCCATCGTGTTGATGGCCTTGTAGGTCAGGGCCAGCGGCGCACCGCCCAGCAGCATATAAAGCAAAGGCGCAATGACGCCGTCGCTGGCGTTCTCGGCCACGGTCTCCACCGCAGCCTTGGTCACGCCCTCGGCAGTCAGCGCTTCCGTGTCACGGCCCACGATGCGGCTCACGGCCTTTCGGGCGGCGGGCAGGTCGTCTTTTACCAGTTCCCGGTAGACATTCATGCTTTCCTGCATCAGCCCCTTCGCGGCCAGTGCCTGCCCACACCAGAACATCTGGACGGCCAGCCCCAGCAGGGGGTGAAGCATCGCCGCGCCCCAGCAGACAAGGCCCGTGAGCAGCAGCGTCCCCACCGGCAGGCAGAACGCCAGCACCGCGCCGCCCAGCAGCTCGCCCTGAGGCGTTTTGGGCAGGCGGGAGCGGAGGAATTTTTCCAGCCGGGAGATGGCTTTGCCCATGTACACCACCGGGTGGGGCAGCCACGCCGGGTCGCCGAAAATGGCGTCCAGCACGAAGCCTCCCAGCACAGCCCAGGCGGTCATCATACGCCGGCCTCCGCGTCTTTCGTGTACTGCACAGTCTTCACGAGGCGGAGCTGGCGCTTCTCGGCCCAGTCGGCGGCATCCAGCACATAGCCGCCCGCGTTGGGGCCGCACCACGCATAATAATCGCGCCTGGGCAGGGCGTACCGCTCCATGGCCGCCATCTGGGTGCCGCCGTGGGCCAGGATGACCAGCAGCTCTTCGCCGTCGGCCAGCGCCTTGTCCACCAGAGCAGAGAAGGCGCTGCAGATGCGGTTCGAGAAGTCGTCCTTCCGCTCACCGTCGGGACATTTGCTCTCGCAGTTGGCCTGCACCCACGCCTGATAATCGGCGTCGTGCTCCATCTCGACGTAGTTTTTGCCCTCGAAGCTGCCGAAGCACATCTCCTGCAGGTCCTTCACGACCACAAGCTCTGCCTCCGGGAAGAGCACCCGGGCCGTCTGGGCCGTCCGCTGCAGCGGGGTGATATAGACCACCTTCGGGTCGATGTCGGCCCGGCGCAGCTGGCTCAGGCCCTCCGCCGAGAGCGGGATGTCGCGCTGGCCCTGATAGCGCTTCTGGGCATTGTATTCGGTCAGGCCGTGACGCAGCAGATAGATCAACATTGGGGTAATTCTCCTTTCAATACCGTCGGGATGCCGCAGAACATCTGCACCACGCAGTCGGCGCGCTCTGCCAGCAGGCAGGCCAGCCGTCCGGCGGCCTCCCGCCCGGCGCGCTCCTCAGCATCCATCGGGACAACACCGCCGCCGACCTCGGTGGCGATGACAATATCATATTCCGCCAGCTCCCGGGCCAGCGTTTCGAGCTGCTCCGGGGTCTGAGTCTCGGCGGCGGCGTCCTGCACATCGGCGATGACGCTGCCCCGGAAGTTCCGCGCAAAGGTGCGCTTGCCGCTGTAGAGCGGCCCTGTGATGAACATCATTTACAGCACTCCTCCCCACTGGCTGACGGCCAGTGCCGCCAGCATCCACAGCTCGGCCCGCTGCAAAAACCACCCGGCCAGGTCGCCGGTGATGCCGCCAAACTGCTTTTTTGCCACGAAATCATAGCGCCACAGCGCCAGAAGCGCTGCTGCCGCCAGCCCGCCGCCGCCCAGCGCCGTCAGCGCCAGGATGAGCAGAGCCGACAGGCCGCAGAGGAAGCGGCGGACGGTCTGCTTGTCGGCCGCTGTGGCGAAGGTGTGGGCGAGGCCGGTGTCCTTCGCCAGCGGGAACGCCGCCACGGCAAAGCCCGACAGCGCCCGCTCCAGCACCAGCGCCAGCGTCCAGCACAGGCCCGCCCGGGGCGTGAACCGCACACTGCCGCAGAGGCCGAAGTAAGCCGCAAAGTAGCAGCACAGCCGGATGACGGCGAAGGCCCCACAGTGGGAGTCTTTCAGGATCTCAAGCTTTTTTTCGCGGTCGCCGTAGCTCGAGAGGGCGTCCGAAGTGTCGGCGTAGCCGTCGAGATGGATGCCGCCGGTGACGGCCACCGGCACGAGGCAGAACGCCGCCGCCCGGGCCAGCCCCGGCAGGGGCAGGACGCCGCAGAGGCACCACAGCCCGCCGCACACCAGCCCGATGAGGGGGAAGGCGCACATGGCGTACCGCATATTTTTTTCGTTCCACTCGAACTGCGGCACCGGCAGGGCCGAAAACATCGCAAAGGCCACCGCGATGGTCTGCAAAACAGTCACAGCTTTTCTCCCCCTTTGTAGTACACCGGCAGGCCGCAGACCACCCGGCAGACGTTGTCCGCCCGGGCGGCGAAAGCGTTGTTCACCTGCGCCAGCGCCAGCAGATACTGGTCGGTGTCGCCCGCGTAGTCGGCACCGCCGCTGAACACCTCGTTCGATACGGCGATAAGCTCGTCGCACCCGGCGGCGAGGCGTTCCAGCCCGGCCAAAACGGCCTCGACGGTGTGCTTTTCTGCCCCGCCGGGGCTGTAAAGCTCGTTGGCGACGAGGTTGCCGAGGTCTTCCAGCAGGACGGTCCCCCGGCCGGGCAGAGCCAGACGGTCGAGGTGGAGCGGGCATTCCAGCGTTTCGAACTGCTTTTGCGCCCGCATTTTCCGGTGCTTTTCCACCCGGGCGGCGCACTCGGCATCCCAGACCTGCATGGTGGCGAGGTAATAGCGGGGCAGGCCGGTCTTGAGCACAAGGCTCTCGGCGTAGGCGCTTTTGCCGCTGGCCGCGCCGCCGAGCACCAGCGTCAGCATCCCGCACCCCCCTGCGGCGTGTAGGCTTCGATGCCGCCCTCTTCAAAGGAATAACAGCCATCGTAGACGGCCAGCGCCATGTCCCACAGCGGGATGGCGGCCACCGCGCCGGTGCCTTCGCCCAGATGCAGGCCCGCCGTGATGAGGGCTTTTTTGTTCAGCGCGTCCAGCACCAGCTTTGCGGCCGGCTCGGTGGAGCAGTGGCTTGCAAAAACAGCCTTGGCCGCTGCCGGGCAGAGCCGGACAGCGCAGAGCGCCGCCACACAGCTGATGAAACCGTCGGCCAGCACCGGCACACCTTCCAGCGCACCGCCGAGGAAGATGCCGCAGAGCCCGGCAATATCGAAACCGCCCAGCTTTGCCAGCACGTCCAGTGCATCGGCAGAGTCGGGCTGATTTTTTGCGATGCCGCGATGGATGGCGTCGATCTTCCGGGCAAGTCCCTCGTCCGAAAGGCCCGCGCCCCGGCCCGTCATCCCTTCGACGGGCTGGCCCAGCAGCACAGCAGCCACGGCGCTGGATGTCGTGGTGTTGCCGATGCCCATCTCACCGGTGGCCAGCAGGCCGACGCCCGCTTTCTTCTGCTCCTGCACCAGCCGGATGCCCCTGCCGATGGCCTCCACAGCCTCAGCCCTGCTCATAGCCGGGCCGAGGGTGAAGTCTGCTGTGCCGGGGGCGATGCGGCAGTCGAGGACGCCCGGGACCGGTTCGCCCGCGATGCCCATATCCACCGGCACCACCTCGCACCGGGCGGTCTGTGCCATCCGGCAGACGCTGGTGCGGCGGGCGGCGAGGTTCTCAGCCACGGCGCGGGTCACCCTGCTGTCGGTCTGGCTGACGCCCTGATCCACCACACCGTTATCGGCGCAGAGCACCAGCACCGCCCGGCGGGAAATATCCAGCTTTGCGCTGCCGGTGAGGGCGGCGGCATCCTCGATGGTCGTTTCCAATCCGCCCAGCCCGCCCAGCGGCTTTGCAAGGCTGGCCCAGTGGGCGTGCGCCGCCGCCCGGGCGGCTTCGTCCGGCGGCGTGATGGCCGCACAGAGGGCGGCGACTTCTGTCTCAGTCATAGTCTCTCCTGTAATTTTCAGCCGCGGCGGCAAAGCGCTGCGGCAGGGGCGTACCCGCCCAGTACAAATGCGGGAAGCCCGCATAGAAATGCTCGTTTATAAATCCGCACCGCCACGCCGCGCTGCCCACCGGCTTTTTTGCCGCGAGGGCCGTGCCGTTGGCGGTGGAATCCCAGTGGTGGAATTCGTGGATGGGAAAGCTTTCCCCGGCCCGGAAGAGCATACTGTCCGAGTCTGCGCTCAGCGCGGCGTAGCCGAAGCGGATGAGACGTCCGGCATCTTTTGCTTCGCCCGGCAGAACGCCCGCCATCGGCCAGCTCTGCCCCTCGGCGTCCGTGAGGCTCTGCCCCAGATAGAGGAAGCCTCCGCACTCGGCCGCTGTGGGCAGGCCGGACTCGATTTTTCGCTTTATCTCGCGCAGAAGCGAGGTATTTTCACTCAATTCTCTTGCGTGAAGTTCCGGGTAGCCGCCGGGCAGATACAGCCCGCCGATGTTTTCCGGCAGAGCCGTGTCGCGGAGGGGGCTGAAAAAGACCACCTCTGCCCCGGCGTCCCGGAAGGCCTCCAGCGTCTCGGCGTAGATAAAGCAGAACGCCTCGTCCTGCGCCACGGCGATGCGGACGCGGGCCGGAGGCGTCTCCGGCTGCACCGGCAGGGCGGGCGGCTCCTTTTCGCAGAGGGCCAGCAGGCGGGGCCAGTCGATGTGCTCCTCCGCCGCGTCGGCCAGAAGGGCCAGCTTCTGCTGTAAATTTTCCACTTCCGCCGCCGTGTAGAGGCCCAGATGGCGGGAACCGATGACGGCCTCCGGGAGTTTCGGCAGAAAGCCCAGCACCGACAGACCCGTCTCTTTTTCCAGCATCGGGGCCAGCAGAGCGTGCATCCGTGCCGTGCAGTTGTTCAGCAGGATGCCTGCGATGTGGCTGGGGGTGCGGAAATTTTTCAGCCCGTTCAGCTCTGCGGCCAGCGTCAGGCTCTGCCCCTTCGGCTCCACCACCAGCAGCACCGGCAGGTCCAGTGTGTCGGCCAGATGCCATGCGCTGGCTCTGTCGCTGACGCCCCCGAGGCCGTCGTAAAAGCCCATGGCCCCCTCGCACACCGCCGCACCGTGGCCGGCGGCACCCTTCGCGTAGAGGGTGCGCACCGTCTCGGGCGCAGAGAAAAAGAGGTCGAGGCTGCGGCTCTCCACCCCCAGCACGGCCCGGTGGAACATGGGGTCGATGTAGTCCGGCCCGCTCTTGAAGGCGCAGGGCGCACAGCCCCGCCGCTTCAGCGCCATGAGCAGGGCGCAGGTCATGGTGGTCTTGCCGCTGCCCGAGCGGGGCGCCGCCAGCAGAAACTGTATCATGTCATTCTCCTGTGATGAGGTAGATGGGGTTCTGGGCCATCATGAGGTGCAGCCCGCCCACAGCTTTTGCCCGGCTGACGGCGATCTGGCTCACCTGCACGGTCCGGCCTTTGGCCGTCAGCGCGGCCACCGCCGCCGAAAGGGTCTCGAGGGCGATGGCCGACACACAGATGCGGGCGTCGGGGTTCTTATCCAGCGCGGCATCCACGATGGCGGCAAGGCTGCCCTTGCTGCCGCCGATGAAGACAGCGTCCGGCGCGGGCAGGTCCGAAAGGGCGTCGGGGGCAAGCCCCTCCACGAGGACGAGGTTCCGGGTCCTGAATTTTTCGCGGTTGGCTTTGATGAGCGCACAGCCCTCCGGCCTGCACTCCACCGCGTAGACCCGGCCCCGGGGCGCGGCCAATGCCAGCTCCACGCTGACGCTGCCCGTCCCGGCCCCCACGTCCCACAGGATGTCTTCCGGGCGGACGGCCAGCTTCGCCAGCACAGCGGCCCGGACTTCCTGCTTGGTCATGGGAACGTCGCCCCGCTCGAAGGCTTCGTCCGGCAGGCCCGGGGCGCGGCGGGGCAGTCCCTCCACCGCCTCCACAAGAAGGACGCTCAGGCTGTTGAAGCGGCCTGCGGCCAGCTCTTTGACGCTGCCGCGGAAGAGCTTCTCTTCCGGCGTGCCGAGGCACTGGCCCACGACGCCCTGCACGTCCCCGAAGCCCTCTGCCGCCAGCTGGGCGCAGAGGGTGGCGGGATCTTCGCTGCCGCCGGTGAGAAAGAAGGTGGGTCTGCCCTGCATACACTCGGCCACCGGGTCACAGGTGCGGCCATGGGCCGAAACAAGGTTCCACCCCTGCCACGGACGGCCCAGCGCCGCCGCCAGCAGCTGGATGCTGGAAAGGCCGGGCAGCACCCGGGCGCGGACGCCGAGGGCCTCCAGTTTTTCCATCATGGAGGACGCGCCGGAGTAAAAGCCGGTGTCGCCGCTGTAGACCAGCACGGCGTTCTCCGCGCCGGAAGTCTGCAGCAGCTCTGCCACCTCGTCGGGGCGGTAGGCGGCGGCGCGGTTCTCGGTGCAGCCGGCAGGCAGAACTGCCAGCAGACGCCGTGCGCCCAGGATGAGGTCGGCCTGCCGCAGTGCGGCCAGGCCCTGAAGGGTCAGGTTCTCCGGCTGACCGGAGCCCATGCCGATGAGTGTCACGTTCATCTTATCATCTCCTTGCAGCGTTTCAGCACCTCGGAAGCCGTCTCGCCCTGCTCGGGCGGGCGGCGGATGACCACCAGCTGCGCCCCGGCGGCAGAGGCGGCGGCGGCTTTTTTGTCGAAGCCTCCGGCCGCGCCGCCGTCCTTTGTGACGAGCCAGCGGATATGGAACTGCTCCATCATGGCCTGATTGAGGGCAAAGCTGAAGGGGCCCTGCATGGCGATGATGTTGCGGTGGGGGATGTTCGCCGCCTCGCAGGCCGCGATGCTTTCCAGCGTGGGCAGGACGCGGGGGTAGAGCCGCTCGGGCGGGATGGCCGCGAACTGCGCCAGCTCCTTGGCCCCGGTGGCCAATAGAAGGTTGCCCTCTTCTGCAGCCAGCGCTTCGGCTGCCTGCTTTGCGCTCTCAAAGACGAGACAGTTTTCCGGCAGCGGACTGGCCGGGCGCAGCAGGCGGAGGTATTCCACCCCGGCCTTCTCTGCCGCTGCTTTGATGTTTTTGGTTGCCTCCACTGCGTAGGGGTGGGTGGCGTCGATGCAGAGGGCGGCATCCCCCAAGAGTGCGGCCATCTCATCGGGCAGGAGCCGCCCGCACCGGACGGTGACGCCGGGGGTGCTCCCCTGCTCTTCCTGCCCCAGCGGGGTGGCCACGCTGACGGTGACTTCAATGCCCAGCGCCGCCAGCTGGTGGGAAAGCTCCCGCCCCTCGGTGGTGCCGCTGAAAACGACGACGTTCATCGGCGGTACCCCCGCGGCGTGACCATCCGCCCGCTCAGCGCGCGGGTGGCGGCGTTGCCCACAAAGACGGTGGTGAACATATCCACCTCGGTATCCCGGAGCTGGCTGAGAGGCAGGATGTGCTTTTCCTGCCCTTCCCGGCCGATGTTCCGCACAGAACCGCAGAGGGTGTCCGGGGCTTTGCCGTTCGCCAGCAGGACGTCCACGGCCCGGCGCAGATAGTCCGGGCGGCCCTTGGAGGAGGGATTGTACAGCGCCAGTGCGAAATCGCCCTGAGCGGCGCAGGCCAGCCGCTTTTCGATGACCTCCCACGGCGTGAGGCGGTCCGACAGCGAGATGACGCAGAAATCGTGGGCCAGCGGCGCACCCAGCACCGCGCCGCCGCTGAGGGCGGCGGTCAGGCCGGGGACGACCTCCACGTTGACGTCCGGGTACTCTTCGGCCAGCTCCAGCAGCGGGCTGGCCATGCCGTAGACCCCGGCGTCGCCGGAGCAGACCAGCGCCACGTCCCGGCCCGCCCGGGCGGTGTCCAGCGCCCAGCGGCAGCGGTCGATCTCCCGGGTCATGCCGGTAGTGTAGCACTCTTTTTCCGGGTAGAGGGGGCGCACAAGGTCGATGTAGACCGTATAGCCGCACAACACCTCGGCCTGCTGCAAGGCGCTCTGCGCCTGCACGGTCAGAAACTGTCCGCCGCCGGGGCCAAGCCCCACGACGAACACGGTCTTTTTACTCTCACTCATTGCTCTGTCCTCCAATCGGGTGCAAAGGGGCGGACGGCCAGCGCCAGCGTCACGCCGCCGCCTGCCGTTTTGGGCAGAAGGAGCGTCCCGCCCGAGGCTTTTACCGCCGAGCGCTCACAGACGTTGTCCACGCCGGTGACACTTGCCACAAAGGCCGACGGGGTGAACTGTCCCGGCACGGCCCGCAGTTCGTCGGCCGGATAGAACGTGATGGGCCAGCCGTGGGCTTTGCAAAACTCTGCAAGCCCCGGCTCATCTTTTTTCAGGTCGATGCTGGCGGCTGCGCAGACCGCCGCCGGGCTGAGGCCGGACGCGGCACAGAATGCCGCAAAGGCTTCTTCCAGCTGCTGGGCCGTCGTGCCGCGGCGGCACCCCACCCCCAGCACCCCGATGCGGGGGACGAGGTGGAGCGCCCCGCCCTGCGGCGTGAGGGTCAGGGCGAAGTCGGCGGCTTCGGGTGCGTCAGCCTTTTCCACGCCGGCGGGGGGCTCCCCCGCCACCGGCCACGGCGACCAGTACCGGACAGTCTGCCCGGCCAGCAGGGCGCCGCTGACGTGCTTGATGCGCTCCGACTCAAGGACAGCGCAGTTCTGGGCCTTGGCCCAGAGATCCACGGCGAAGAGGCCGTTGACGTCGGTGGCCGTCGTGATGACCGGCACCGCGCCGCACGCTTTTGCCAGCGCCCGGGCCAGCGCGTTGGCACCGCCCAGATGGCCCGACAGGAGCGGCACGGCGAAGTTCCCGCCCTCGTCCACGACCACCACCGCCGGGTCGGCGGCCTTGCTCCTGCAGTGGGGCGCGATGGCCCGCACCGCGATGCCCACAGCTCCCACAAAAATCAGGGCCTCGTCCTGTGCAAAATGCTCCGCCGTCCAGCCTTTCAGGGTCACGTCTCCGCCGCAGCGGCTCACGCTGCCGGGCAGAGCTTCCGCCAGCCGCTGGGCCAGCGCCTCGCCCTTTGCGGTGAAGGCCAGATATGCCCGGCTCACTGCCCGGCCTCCGTCCCCTGCCGGAACTCGGTGGTAAAGGCAGGGTCATAGAGCTTGCTGCGCTCGTAGTTTTCGCCCAGAAAGTCGCCTACGACGATGAGGGCGGTCTTTGTGATGCCGTTTTTGCGGGTCTCCTCGGCCAGTGTGGAGACGGTGCAGCGCACCACCTTCTGCTCGGGCCAGGTGGCCTTATAGACCACAGCGGCAGGGGTATCGGGGCGGTAGCCGCCGCTCTCGAGAAGGGCCTGCTGGACTTTGTCCACCAGCCCGATGGAGAGAAAGATGACCATGGTAGCCCCGTGAGCGGCCAGCTTTTCCAGCTGTTCGGCCTCAGGGACAGGAGTGCGGCCCTCCATCCGGGTGATGATGACGGTCTGGCTCACGTTGGGCAGGGTGTACTCGGCACAGAGTGCCGCCGCCGCGCCGCAGAAGCTGGACACGCCCGGTGTGTCATCGTAGGAGATGCCGTCGGCGTCCAGCGCATCCATCTGCTCCCGGATGGCCCCGTAGAGGCAGGGGTCGCCGGTGTGGAGGCGGACCGTGGTGCCTCCGGCCTTTTCGGTGGCGCGGATGGTGTCCAGCACCTGTTCCAGCGTCATCTCGGCGCTGTTGTAGATGGCACAGCCGGGCTTCGCCAGCCCCAGCAGGGCCGGGTTGACGAGACTGCCCGCGTAGATGATGCAGTCGGCATCGGCCAGCAGGGCCGCGCCCCGCCGGGTGATGAGGTCGGGCGCGCCCGGCCCGGCTCCTACAAAATGGACCATATCTTACCCCTCCTTCACCAAGATCGTTGCGAAATAGCCCGCCGACCGGGCCGGGTCGTAATCGGCCAGGTCGGGCCAGACCTCCTCGTTCGGCAGGCCGCAGTTACAGACCATCGCGCTCCGGCTCAGAAGCCCGGCGTCGGCCAGCGCGGCCAGCGTCTCGGGCAGCTGACGGCCCGATTTCATCAGCACTTTTGCGCCCGGTGCGGCCAGCACCTCAGCGGCGCAGCGTCCCGGGGCGATGGTCAGCGGCTGCTCCATGCCGCCCGTCAGGGACTGGCCCAGCCGGGCCGCAGCGGCGCAGAAGCTCGTCACGCCGGGGAGCATCACGGTCTTGTAACCCTCGGCCTCCAGGATCTCCTGTAAATAACCGAAGGTGGCGTAGACGGACACGTCGCCGAGGTTGAGCATGGCGACATCCTGCCCGGCGTCGAGATATTCTTTCACGGCCCGGGCCGCCTCGATGTGGGCGGCTTTCTGCACCGCCGGGTCAAGGCTCATGGCGAAACGCAGCGGCAGGATGGTCTTGCCGCTCAGATCCACCGCACCTTTTGCGATGTCCAGCGCCAGCATCCCGCCCTTCGGGGTCTGGGGCGCGGCGATGACCGGGCAGTTTTCGAGACGGCGGACAGCCTGCAGGGTCATGAGCTCGGGGTCGCCCGGGCCGACGCTGACGCCGTAAAAAGTGCCTATCCGTTTTTCCATTCGTCCAGCAGCTCCTTTGCAGTCCTGGTCTGGCCCAGCGGGCCGTATTGGTTCGAGAAGAGCACCGCGCCCACCCGGAACGCCCCGGCGGCGCGGCGGTCGAGGTGGAGCTGGATGGCGTCCAGCAGACTGGACAGCACCGGTTCTCTCATCTCTGCTCCGTCTAAGATCTCCATGCAGGCGTCGGTGGTGGCCGCGTTCATCAGGGCCGCGCAGACGTCCCGGGATGCACCGCAGAGGGCGGCGTGGGCGCAGAGCAGCTCGGTGCGGCAGTCGGCCGTGCGGGAGTGGGTGTTCATGACGCCGCCCGCCAGTTTGACCAGCTTGCCGATGTGGCCCACCAGCACCACCTCTTCGAAGTGGGATGCCGCCGCCATATCCATCGTATCTCCGATGAAGTTCGAGGTCTTGACCACCGGGATATTCTTTAGGGCGGGCATCTTCTCGTGGAGATAGTCGAGGCCGTAGTTGCCCGGGGCGAGGATGAGCCGCCGGGGGCTTCCGGCCCGAAGCGCCGCCTGCCCCATTTCCAGCTGGATGGTGTCGAGGATGGCCTGCTGGCTCATGGGCTCGACGATGCCGCTGGTGCCGAGGACGCTGAGGCCCCCTTCCACGCCCATGTGGGGGTTGAAGGTGCGCTTCGCCGTTTCGGCCCCGCCCTCGATGGAGATGGTGACATCGAAGCCGCCCGCGTACCCGGCAGATTCGGCCTCTTTTTCCAGCGCTTCCTTTATCATGGCCCGGGGGACGTGGTTGATGGCAGCTTCGCCCACGGGCTGGTCGAGACCGGGCTTTGTCACCCGGCCCACGCCCTCACCGCCGTGGATGCGCACCTCGCCGGCCAGCTCGGGCCGGAGGGCGACGCTGGCGATGACCGGCAGACCGGTGGTCACGTCCACATCGTCGCCGCCGTCCTTCCGGATGGCGCACTCAGCCCCCTCGCTGGACAGGCGGCAGAAGATGGGCTCCACCTCCACCACGATGCCCTTCGGGGTGCGGAGGGCCACCGTCTCGGGGGTGCGGCCGGTGAGCAGCAGCCGTGCCGCGCCCGCCGCGCCCAGCGCCGCACAGGTGCCGGTGGTATAGCCGCAGCGCAGGAGCTTCTGGCCGCTGCGGACGTAGTGCTCAAAGAGCGGGCGCTTTTCCTCCGGCGCTTTTGCCTCACCGTAGAGGAATGCGTACTGCTCATCGGTCAGAGCATAAATTTTACAGATGTTTTCCCGGGCAAAGGCCTTTTCCGGCGTCATGACGTCCGAGACGCCCGCCGCCGAGACGCAGACGACCTTGTCGGAAATTTTCTGCGCCAGCTCCAGCTCGTGGAGGCTCAGGATGACGGCCATCTTCTTGTCCCGGGCGAGGCTTTTCAGGATGGCCAGCAATTCGGCCTTGCCCTTGATGTCAAGGAAAGACGTAGGCTCGTCCAATAATATCAGCTCCGGCTGCTGGCAGATGGCCCGGGCCAGCAAGACGCGCTGGCGCTGGCCGTCGCTGATGCGGTTGAAGTCCCGGCCCGCCAGCGCCTCGGCCCCCACGAGGGCCAGCGCGGCATGGACCTGGCGCTTATCTTCCGCCGAGAGGACACCCAGCCGCCCCGTGTAGGGGTAGCGCCCGGCGGACGCCATCTCGAAGCAGGTGGTCAGCTCGGTGCGGCGGGTGTGGGGCACCATCAAGGCCATTTTGCGGGCGCGCTCCGTGCCGGAGCAGTCCGCGAGATCTTTGCCGTCCAGCAGGACAGCGCCCCCCTGGGGGGCCAGCTGCGCTGCCAGCGTCTTGAGCAGGGTGGATTTTCCCGCGCCGTTGGGGCCGATGAGGGTGAGGATGGTCCCCTTCCCGACGCCGAGGTCGATGTGCTCCATCAGGGGCGTTTTGCCGTAGCCGATGGCAAGGTCCTCGGCGCGGCAGTAGAATTTCGGATCGCTCATTCCCGGCCCTCCTGTGTCTGGCGGCGCACCAGCAGCCAGATGACCACCGGCGCACCGAAAACCGCCGTCACCGAGCTGATGGACAGCTCAGTGGGCGCGAACAGGCTGCGGGCGATGAGGTCGCAGAGCAGACAGAACGCTGCCCCGCCCAGACAGCAGCCCGGCAGGACATAAAGGGGCTTTGCGCTGCCCAGCAGGTTCTTGACCAGATGCGGCACCGCGATGCCCACAAAGGAGATGGGGCCTGCAAAGGCCGTCACGCAGGCGGAAAGCAGGCTGGAAAGCAGCACGAGGGCCGTCGAGAAGGCCCGCACCGGCACGCCGACGCTTTTGGCGTAGCTCTCGCCCATCTGGTAGGCCGCCATGGGCTTCGAGAGCAGGAACGCCGCCGCCAGCGCGGGCAGCACCACGCAGGCCGCTGCACCCACGTTGGCCCAGGTCATGCCGGAAAAGCTGCCCATCGACCAGTTGTGGAGATTGACGATGTTGGAGTCCTGCGCGAAAGTCACCACGATGTCGGTGACAGCCGAGCAGATATAACCGATCATGATGCCGCAGATGACGAGGATGCTCATCCGCGGCACCCGCCGGGCCACCACCAGCACGAAGGCCATCGCCGCCATCGAGCCTGCAAAGGCGGCGATGATGAGGGTGGCCGAGCCGGTGAGCAGCCCCCGCTGTAAAAACACCACCATCGTCAGGGCCACCGCCAGCTTTGCGCCGCTGGACACGCCCATGACGAAGGGGCCGGCGATGGGGTTGGCGAAGAAGGTCTGCAGGAGGTAGCCCGCCGCCGAGAGGGCCGCGCCCAGCAGCACGACCATGACCGCCCGGGGCAGACGGAGCTGGAGCACGATGCCCACGGCCAGCGCATCTTCGCCCCGGCCCAGCAGAGCCGCTGCCACCGCGCCGGGCGTCAGGGACACACTGCCCCAGAACAGGTTGAGTGCAAACAGCACCGCGACCCCCGCCGTGAGGGCGAGGTACGCGAGACTGAGGCGGCGGGTGGTGGTCATGACAAAGCTCCTTTTATACGATGCGCTGTAAGAAACGGAGGGACGCCGGGTCGGGCGAGCCCTCGGTGAAGACGAGGTTCATATCCGAGATGAGGTCGGCCAGCTCCATGCTCTGCTGGAAGAGGCTCTGGGCCGTACACCAGCAGTCGCCGGACTGGACGGCCTTGAAATCCGCCAGCATCGGGCATTTTTCGATGAGCTGGTCACGGGTCTCCATCACGCCCTCGATGGTGCTGTTGTAGATGAGGACATCGACGTCCCTGGCCCGGGCGTAGAACGTCTCCAGCGGCAGTTTGATGGTGGACTGGGCCGACGTCTCCCCCTCGAGGTCGTCGAAGATGTAGACGCCGCCGGCCATCTCCACCATCTGGGCCACATAGTCGCTGGTGCGGCGGACGGTGATGAGGTTGTTGGTGGTGATGGAGAAGAAGGCCGCGGTCTTGCCGGTGTTCTCCTGCTCGAGGATGGGGGCCACCTGCTCCACCTTCTGGCGAAAGACCTCTTCCGCCATCTCAGTCTTATTCAGCAGGATGCCGTAGAGCTTGAGCCACTCCATCCGGGCCAGCGGGCCGCTCTCGTAGCTCGAGCGCTCCACGAGGACCGGCACGCCGAACTTTTCCAGCTGCTCCTTGACCTCGGGGTCGTGGAGCACCATGGTGTTCTCGATGGCGAGGGTGCAGCCGGCGGCAAGGATGCGCTCATAGTCCGGGGCGCTGTACTTGCCCGCGTAGGCGATGCGGCCCTCCTGCATGGCCTGTCTGGCCTCTTCCACATACCAGCCCTCGGCCTTCGTGCCGGAGAGGGCGATGCTGTCCAATGCGTCCAGATGGACAAAGAGGTCCATCACCGAGGTGGAGACGAGATAAATATGATCCAGCGGCCGGCGCAGCAGAACGACATCTTCGGGCAGGTCGTCCACCTCGGCGGCCCCCTCGGGGACGACGAGGAACCGCCCGGCGTCCGGGATGTCGATCATCACATAGCCGCCCTCATAGCAGTCGGCGGAAAACTGGGTGGCATAGTCCAGCGGATAGCTGTGGTCGAACACGAGGGATGCTGTATTGGCCGGGGCGGTCTTGTGCTGCCCGCAGCCCGCAAGGGTGAGGGCGGCGGCAGGCAGGGCTTTCAGGAAATTGCGGCGTTTCATCGTCACTTTGCCTCGGTCAGGGATGCAGAGGCGAAGGTCAGCGTATACTCGATCTCATGCGGGGTGCTCATGGCGACGGTATCGCCCACCACATCCAGCGGGGTGTCGAGAGCAGTGACGGGGATCTCGAAGGTAGAGTTGCCCTCGGTGTTGGTGGGCAGATACTTCTCGCCGTCCACCAGCATATAGTCGTAGTTGGGGCTGGACCAGACGATGGTGGCGGTCATCCTGCCGTCGGCCACGGTCAGGGCCGCAGGGCTTTCCACGGTGGCGCGGCCGGAGCCGCCCTCGAGGGTCACGTCACAGGTGTAGGTGCCGTCGGCAGGTGCTTCCGCCGCAGCAGGCTGGGCGTTGGCGACACGGACGGTATGGTCGTACCACTTGCCCTTGGAGCCGAGGATGGCCAGCTGGAAGTCCTCATCCAGAGCCTCCACCGGGATGTCGAAGCCGTAGACCTCATCGGACAGGCCGTCGGAGTAGGTGACGGTGTCGGTGGTGGGCTGGAGCCAGTCGGCCTCGTGGGAGGCCGCGTCCTCTGCCGTGCCGACGTAGAGGTTGACGATGTTCTTGGAGACAAGACTGACGTGGAAGGTCATCTGACCGTCCTTCACGGTCAGCGTCCCCTTGCCGTCGTTGGCCTCGTTGGCATGGAACATGGAGCTGTCGGTGTCAAAGTCGGCGGTGTAGACGCCGTCGGGCAGAGCAGCCTCTGCCGCCGGTTCGGAAGCAGCCTCGCTCACGGCAGAGGAGGCCGCAGCCTCGGAGGAAGCGGCAGAGCTGGCCGGGGCGCCGGATGCGCCGCAGCCGGTGAGAGAACCAGCCAGCACAGCGCCGGCCAGCAGAAGAGCAAATTTATGGTTCAGTTTCATGATGATATACCTCGAAGTATCTATTTTACAGAAAAGATTATAACACGCAATGGCCCGAATTCAAAGCAGGCCGAAAAAGAAATTGCCCGAAAAGGCACTCCTTTCCGGGCAATCATAGAGTCAGAAGCTGCTTTCGCAAGCAGGGTGCACCAAACGGCGAGGATTTTTGCCCGCAGGCAAGGCGATTTTCCGCAGCAATCCTGGGCGGATTGCAAGGGAAAGCAACGCAGTATGCGAGCAAAAAGACCGCCCGGGCGGTGTGCAATGATTACGAAAACGGCTTCCTAGCTCAGCCGTTCAGGGAATCGACAGCGGCCTTGGTGTGTGCGACGTAGAGCTGCTGGATGTCAGCGACCTCGCCCAGACCGGCGATCTGGCAATCGACAGAATCGAATTCGCCGGAGGCCTCGAACTGGCTCTTCCAGGAATCCTCGTCGTCGCCCGCCATATCGTTGTTGGCGTGGTCGCCTGCAACAACCATCAGGGGACGCAGGACGACCTTGGTGTAGCCGGCAGCCTTGACAGCCTCGATGACGTTCTCGCAGGCAGTCTCCTCCGGCTCACCCTCGACGGTGCCGATGAAGACATTCTTGTAGCCCAGAGCGTTCATCTGAGACTGCATCTGGCTGTAGCTCACCTTTGCGGTGTGAGAGGTGCCGTGGCCCATGAAAACGAAGGCGGTGCCGTCCTCAGCAGCGGCGTCCAGACTGTCGAAACCGGCGGTCTTGACGGCCTCGGCGGTGATGGCCTTGGCGACAGCTTCCTTGTCGGCGTTGATGACGGTGGCATCGCTGCCCACCTCGCCCAGCAGAGGCTCGGCGATGGCGACGGACTCGAACTTATCGCGGTAGCTGTCCACCATCTCCATCATCTCGTCGTACTCAGCGCCGTGCATCAGATGGGTGGGCTGGACGACCAGATTCTTCACGCCGTTGGCAACAGCGCGCTCCAGAGCCTGCTCCATGTTGTCGATCTTCTCGCCGTCACGGGCCTGGACATGGTTGATGATGATCTGTGCGGTGAAGGCGCGGCGGACAGACCAGTCGGGATATGCGGCCTGGATGGCGTCCTCGATGCCCTTGATGTCCGCTGCGCGGCTGTTGTTGAAGGAGGTGCCGAAGCTGACGACCAGGATCTCGTTGTCGCCGATATTGTCCTGGTTGCGGGCGTCGTCCTTAGAGGCGTCGCCGGTGTCGCGGCCAAAGTAATCGGGGTCAGCCTCTTCGCCCTCGACCAGCTCCTTCTGAGCGTCGGTCAGAGCGTCCCATGCTGCCTTTGCAGCCTCGCACTGAGCGTCGGTGTTCTCGTTGCGCTCCTGCACATAGATGGCGTCGATGAGGTCTGCCACGTTCTTTGCTGCCATTTCATCAGCCTCCTCGCTGCTCACTTCGCTGGCGGCGGCAGAGCTTGCGGCGGTGCTGCCGGCGGCAGTGGAAGAAGATGCACCGCAGCCGGTGAGCACACCGGCACACAGGGCCAGTGCGGCGGCAGCGGCGGTGACGCGCTGCCAGTTCTTGTTGGTTGCCTTACGCATTGTTTGAGTCCTTTCTGTTGTGTGGAATGTACGTTTCCGATAGAAAGGGTACGAAACGGGGGCCAGCTCAAACGAAAAAAGAGCCTTTTCACCGCGCGGAAGGCACAGCAAAAAGACCCTTTGAACATTCGGGCTTTTTGGTACGACCAATTCCTCGTGATCCGGAGCCGGACGCTCCTGTACCAACAGCGGGCAGGTTTCCTGACTGAAAGCTCACCGCCCGCTGCCGCCTTCCCAGAGGCAAAGCCTCCAGTGACCGGCGCTGAGCGCCAAGGCAGCGGACTCCCTTATCACAGTGACGAGATCGCGCGGGACTCGCACCCGCTTCCCTTTTATCCTCCCGGCCGGGGACGAGACCCCGGCGGCAGGCACCTGCTGTTTTCTATTCAGACGAGGTGAAGTATACCACACTCCGCCCTAAAATGCAATATCTCAGCCCTCCTGCGGCACGGTCCAGACCATGCCCAGCGCTTCGAGCTTTGCGATGCGCTCCGCCGTCAGCTTTTTCTCGGCACAGGCGTAGTTTTCGCGCATCCGGCGGACCCAGTCGCCGAGGCAGAAGCCGTCTTCGGTCTTATAGTTCACCGGCACCAGCAGATTGCCGTGGGCGGCGCAGTACTCTTCGGCACGGCGGAACGCCCCGGCCCACTTGGCCTCCCGGGCGTCCCACTGCATCCCGATGGCATCCAGCAGAGCGATATGCTCCGGCGTCACCTGGAACGAGCCGGGCCGGGCCTTGCGGGCAGCCCGGAGGTTCGAGATCCAGACGCCCAGACGGAAGCCGTTCTCGTCCACGTATCCGGCAGGCACGAGGAGGCTGCCCTTCTTCTCGGCGTAGAGCCTGGCGCTCTGGTAGTTGTCCAGCCAGTTCTGCTCCCGCACGCTGTACGCGGGCGGCACCGGAGCGCTGAGGCGTCGGCCTTTTTCGCCCTTGAACAGCTCTTTCAGGGCCGCGCGGCGCTCGGCGGAGAGCTTTTTGCCCTCCCGCAGCATCTGCTTCTGACGGGACAGCCAGCTGCCCAGCCAGATGCCGTCCTCCGTCCGGTACTGGGCCGGAACGGCCAGACTGCCGTGCTCCTTTTTGTATTCCACGGCCAGCTCGTAGCGGTGCTGCCACGAGTCGGTCTTTTCCCAGTTCATGCCCAGCTCGTCCAGCAGGGCTTTCCGCTCCGGCGTCACCCGGGCGCTGCTGCGCTCGGGGTTCTGCCATGCGTACCGCTGGCGGGACACCCACTTGCCCAGCAGGATGCCGTCTTCGTCGGTGTACTCGGTGGGGACGTCGAGGTTCCCGTGGGCGGCGTGGTACTTCACAGCGGCCTCGTAGGCGGTCTGCCACTTGCGGTCGTTCCGGTTCGTCCAGTCCACTCCCAGCGCTTCCAGCTTTTCGATCTGGGCGTCGGTCAGCACACCTTCTTTATAAGCGGCGCGCTGACTGCCCAGCCAGACGCCCAGCGCCATACCGTCCGGCGTGACGTACTTGACGGGAATTTCCAGCGTGTGATTTTCCAGATAATACTGGACGGCGGCGGCATAGCTCTTCTCCCAGAGGATGCTGCCGGTGTCCCACACCATGCCCAGTGCCTCGAGGCGTTCGACGCGGTCTGACGGCAGATTCCCGCTCAGATAGCGCTGGCGGTTGTAGACGATCCACTCGCCCAGTGCAAAGCCGTCCTTATCCTTATAATGGACCGGCACCAACAGGTCGCTGTGGCTGCCGCGGTACCGCCGGGCCGAAGCACAGCCGTTCTCCCACGCCAGCTCGAGCCGCTTTTTCCAGTTCATGCCGATTTTGTCCAGCCGGGCGGCCTGCTCGGCGGTGAGGCGTCCCTTTTTCTTTCCGGCCTGGACAAGGCGCTGGTTTTCCAGCCAGCGGCCCACGGCCACGCCCCCAAAGCGGTAGGAGCGAGGCACGTCCAGCGTCTTTCCCTCTGCCGTCATCTGCTTTGCGGCGGCATAATAGCGCTCCCAGTCGGAGTCCAGCGCGCGGCGGAGCTGCCGGTAAGCCCGGCGGCAGGCAGAGAGAGGCTCTTCCAGCGGGAAGGATTCTGCCCCCGCCGCGCTGCACTCCTTCCGCAGCTGCTGCACACAGGTCAGCGCCTCAAAGGCCGCGCTCAGCTCTGCCACCGGCACACTGTCGCAGGCTGCAAGGGCGCGTGCCAGCATCTGCCGGTATGCGGCCGGTCCAGCGCTGCGGCGCACCAGCACCACGCCCGAGATCCCGGCCAGAGGAGCCTGCACCGCCGGGCCGTTGGCACAGACCAGCAGCCGGAGAGTGGCCGCTTCGTCGGCCGCAAAGCCTTCTGCATCCTTATAAATATGTGTTCCTGCACCAAACAGCTTCTCGGCCTGCTCTGCGGTCTGCGCCGCCGCTGCATCATCCTCGCAGAGGACGAGGCAGCGCCCGGCAGCATCCGGGAGCCACTGCGCCAGCAGCTGTTCCACCGGCGGAAGCTTCTCTACGGCGAGGCTCAGAGCCTGATATTTCTCGGCGTTGGGGTCAGGGCAGCCCGGCAGATGGAGGTTTTTCACCTCAGCACGGAGGCGGGCCATCGCATCTTCCAGCGGCCAGAGCAGAGCCGTATAGGAGGCCGGCATGGGCAGCAGACCCTCGGCCATCGCCCCGCCCAGTGCCAGCGGCTCCACGATGGCGTCGGCCAGCATCTCCTCGGCAGCACGGCAGCTGTCGCCCGGGGCGTCCGGCTCCCCCAGAGCCAGCAGCTTTGCCCCCGGGCAGAGGCGGAACAGCGGCTGGACACAGTCGGTCCAGTCCTTTGCGCTCATCTCCCTCCAGCCGTCCAGTACCAGCAGGCCGGGCCGGAACTCAGCCAGCGCCACCCAGCCCAGCGCATTCTGCACGGCCAGCTGCTCGCAGCTCATCAGCCGCACCCGGTCGCCCAGCGTCCGGCCCAGCCGCTTTGCCAGGGCGCGGCGCAGCTCCAGACGGGCAGCGCAGGACACCACCCAGAGCACGCGCATCTCGGGGTGGGCGTCCAGCAGCTCCCATACGATGCAGCCTTTGCCCGTACCCGCCGGGCGCACCAGCGCAGCACAGTTTTTCTGCTGCAGTCCAGCCTCCGCTGCACGGCAGGCTGTTTTATTTGAATCATCTACCAAAATCGACATATCTTATCCTTTCTGCCCCTTCCGAGGGTTCAGAAATTCGCTTTTTCTGCAAAAAAGAAACGCGCCTGCGCAAAGCCGGCTTTCCTGCCTGCGCTGCGCCTGCGTTTTTCTGCAAAAATGTTACTTTCATGCTCTATTTTTATCATAAAAGTTTATTTCTTGTCAAGATGATTTGCGCAGATTTTTCCAAATAATTTTACATTCCCTTTTTCCGGAAATTCCGGGACCGTTCCCTGCTGGCCGTTGACGTCAGGGACAGTTGGTGGTAGACTTTTTTCATCGGCTCCCCTTTTGGCGGGAGACTCCCCTATTTATGATATGTGAGGTAATCGATATGAACATCATCAGCACCGAAAAAGCTCCCGGCGCCATCGGCCCCTACTCTCAGGGCTACACCGTGGGCGGTCTCGTCTTCACCTCCGGCCAGATCCCGGTAGACCCCGCCACCGGCGCAGTCGCCGAGGGCATCGCCGCACAGGCTGACCAGAGCTGCCGCAATGTGGGCGCTATCCTGGAAGCTGCCGGCGTGGGCTTTGACAAGGTGGTCAAGACCACCTGCTTCCTGGCCGACATCGCCGACTTTGCCGCTTTCAACGAGGTGTACGCCAAGTATTTCACCTCCAAGCCCGCCCGCAGCTGCGTGGCCGTGAAAGACCTGCCCAAGGGCGTGCTCTGCGAGATCGAAGCCATCGCTGAGGCCTAAGCCGCCTTTTCAGCACAAAGAGGGGCCGTCTGCACTCCATTCCGGGTGCGGACGGCCCCTCTTGTCTGTCTTCGATTCCAGTTTTTCATGCTGACTAGTTTTCTTAGCCGGAGAAATTGACTTCGTTTTTCGCTTTTGTTACAATAGAATCGAACTGTTGTAAAAGATTTCCGGTCAAATTTGAAAGAGAGGTCCCTGCCCATGTCCAATTCCCGTGTTGAAAGCCACAGCCGCGCTGAATTGCGCAACAAGATCATCAGCACAGCCACCCTGCTCGAGATCCTGTTGTCCGGCCTCGTCCTCATCGGCCTGCTGCTGTCGATGGTGCCGCTGCTGCAGTGGATGCCCGGCCTGCTGTTCGACGGCAACGACGCCGAGGTGAGCATCTTCTTACAGCGGGCGCTGGACATCGTCATCGGCATCGAGTTTATCAAGATGCTGGCCAAGCACAGCCCCGGCTCCAGCCTCGAAGTGTTGCTCTACGCCATCGCCCGCCACATGGTGGTGGGTCACGAGTCCGCACTGGAAAACCTGCTGAGCGTGGGCGCCATCGCCCTCATCTTCATCGTGCGGAAGTTCTTCTTCGTGCCGGCCTTCGGCGCTCATCTGCCCGACGGCCACCCCGCACCCGACCTCACCCCTTCCCAGAGCGGCATCCCGGAAGATGAATTCGCCACCCGGCTGCGCAAACACCTCAGCCGTAAGTCTGCTGAACGGGAAGAGACCATTGCCATCGAAGACCCCGCGTATGAGGACAACACCGATACCCTCTTGGAGACCGACGCGAAATAACTCTGCCAAACAGCAAAATGCCCCGCAGGCAGCTCTCAACGAGCGTCCTGCGGGGCATCTTTTTATGCTTAGTTGCTCCTGTGCTTCTGGCCGAAACGGTACTCCTTGCCGTCCCGGATGCGCTGGATGTTGGAATGGTGCATCCAGATGACCATGCCGCCCATGATGGCAGCGCCGACGGTGCAGACCACCACGTCCCGGGTCGGCAGGCCGCGCATGAGGCTGTACACCAGCGTCAGGACCGGGTAGGCTGCGGCCATGGTGATGCTGCCCAGCGACACCATGCCGGTGGGGACCAGGCAGACGAGGAAGATGAGTGCCAGCACCGGCAGCAGCACCGGCTGAACTGCCAGAATGGCACCGGCAGCCACCAGCACGCCCTTGCCGCCCTTGAAGCCGAAGTAGATGGGCTTGGAGTGGCCCACCACGGCGAGGATGGCGGCGAGGTAGACGCCCAGATAGGGCGAGACGGCAGCGTCGGCGGGCAGATGGCCGAACAGCCACCGGCCAAGGCAGACGGCCACGACGCCCTTGAGCACATCGCCCACCGCCGTGAGGGCAGCGGCCTTCTTGCCGAAGGTGCGCAGCATATTGGTCATACCGGCAGCGCCCGAACCGTGGGTGCGGACGTCGTCATGGTACAGGTATTTGCTGACGAGGATGCCGGTGTCCACGCTGCCCAGCAGATAGGCTTCGGCAGCGACCGCCAGCACAATGAGAAATGCGGTCATAGAACCAGTCTCCCTTCCTTATACGTCCTTCGCGCCCACCTCGCCGGAGCCGCGCTCACGCACGACAAGGCGGATGGGGGTGTGCTCCAGACCGAAGTTCTCGCGGATCTGGTTGATGATATACCGCTGATAGCTGAAGTGGAACAGGTGCTTTGCGTTGACGAAGGCCACGAACGTCGGCGGACGGGTGGAAGCCTGGGTCAGGTAGAAGATCTTCAGGCGGCGGCCCTTGTCGCTGGGCGGCTGCATCCGAGCGGTGGCACGGGCCAGCATCTCATTCAGCACACCGGTGGGTACGCGGGCTCCGTTCTGGCTGTCCACGTCGCGGATGAGCTGCATCAGCTTGTTGACGTTGTAGCCGGTCTGGGCCGAGATGAAGATGATGGGAGCGTAGCCCATGAAGCTGAAACACTCGGCATAGCCCCGGCGCTGCAGTTCCATGGTGTTGGTCTCCTTGCCCTCCACGGCGTCCCACTTGTTGACGACGATGATGCAGGCTTTGCCCTGGTCGTGGGCGTAACCGGCCACCTTGCTGTCCTGCTCGGTGAAGCCGACAGTGGCGTCCACGAGGATGAGGGCCACGCGGCTGCGCTCGACAGCGGCCAGTGCGCGGACGACCATGTAGCGCTCGAGGCCGTCGGTGATGTTGCTGCGCTTGCGCAGACCGGCGGTATCGGTGAAGATGAACTTGCCGTAAGCGTTGTCCACAGGGGTGTCGATGGCGTCGCGGGTGGTGCCGGCCTCGTTGGCCACGATCATGCGGTTCTCACCGAGGATGCGGTTGGTCAGGCTGGACTTGCCCACGTTGGGGCGGCCGATGATGGCGACGGGGATGCGGTCTTCCTCCACGACGGTCTCACTGAAATCGAGGTGGGCGCAGACGGCGTCCAGCAGGTCGCCGGTGCCGTGGCCGTGAACGGACGAGATGGGCATGACTTCGTCGAAGCCGAGGTTATAGAACTCGTAGAGTTCCATGGGGGTCTCGCCCACGTTGTCGCATTTGTTGACAGCGAGGATGATGGGCTTGTGGCTGCGGCGCAGCATATGGGCCACGTCCTCGTCGGCGGCGGTCAGGCCGTTGCGCACGTCCACCACCATGATGATGCAGTCGGCGGTATCGATGGCGATCTGGGCCTGCTCGCGCATGTGGGCCAGGATGCCTTCGGTGGCCTTGGGCTCGATGCCGCCGGTATCCACCAGCAGGAACTCGTGGCCGCTCCACTCGCAGTTGGCGAAGATGCGGTCGCGGGTGATGCCCGGGGTATCCTCCACGATGGCCAGACGCTGGCCGCAGAGCTTATTGAACAGGGTGGACTTGCCCACGTTGGGGCGGCCCACCACAGCAACGATCGGTTTGCTCATAGGGGGTTCCTCCTTTCACAAAAGGGGTAAAATTACGGTCTTCTCCGGCGGGCGATATGCAGGCCGCTGCGCAGCAGGGCCTTGGCCTCGTCGCCGCCGCCGGTGGGCAGGACTTCCACCTTTACGCCGAGCCGCTGGCCCAGCTGCTCGATGGTCATATCATCGAGGAAGGTGTCCTTCTCCTCCCGCAGCATCACGGCAGGCACGCCCAGGGTGCCGCTGGACAGCCGGCCCTCGCACTGGGCGATGATGTCGGTCGCCGTGACGAGGCCCGCCACGCCGACGTTGCCGCCGAAGAAGTTATTTTTGATGGGATGCACTTTTACTTCTATCATGGGGTACTGGCGGTGGAGCTCGTCCATCATCTCGGTGATGAGGGGCGCGGCCATGGTGCCGGTGACGACATCCATCTTTTTGGTGCCATAGATGCGGTGGGGCTTTTCCAGCTCGGCCAGAAATTCCTCCCGGAAGAGGCTCATCATGCCCACGCCGTTTTCCAGCTGGTCGTAGTCCTCATAGAACTCCGGCTCCGGGATGGGGCGGCCGGCCTTGAGGTACCACTCATCGCTGGGGTAGATGATGCGCTTGCCGTGGCGGCGCTTGCACTCGTCGCCGAACTCTTCCATGATGTCGATGACGGCGGCGCTGGTCTCGGCGTCGTAGGGCGTCTGCTTGAAGAGGTTCTGGCGGTAGTCCGTCACGCCGCAGGGGACTGCCGCCACGCTCTGCACCATCGGGGTCAGCTCCAGCAGGTCGGTGAGGGTGCGGCGGAGCTCGTCGCCGTCGTTGATGCCCCGGCAGAGCACCAGCTGGCAGTTGACGGCGATGCCGCCCTCCACCAGGCGGGGCAGGTACTTCAGCACCTCGCCGCCCCGTTTATTCGCCAGCATCCGCACGCGGAGCTGGGGATTGGTGGTGTGGACCGAGATGTTGATGGGCGAGATGTGCATCTTGATGATGCGGTCGATCTCGTGGTCCTGCATGTTGGTCATGGTGATATAGTTGCCGAACAAAAAGGACAGGCGCTCGTCGTCGTCCTTGAAGTAAAGGCTCTCACGCATTCCCGGGGGCAGCTGGTCGATTTTCGCCGTATCCGAACTGTTGTTGGCCGTCTGAAGTGCCGTATCCAACTGATTGATGCGGTCGTCCAGCGGGTCCAGCTGGCGGCTCAGCTCCAGCGCCTCGTTGTCGCCGTACACGATGGCGAGCGGCGCGTTTTTCTGCACGCGCTCGCCGCTGTACACGATATGCTTAACGGTGTCGCCGCCGCCCTGTATCGTAATTTCATCTCGGACGAACCATCCGTCTGCCGTGAAGCTGTCATTTACCGTGACCCGCATGGCGGGCGTGGTGTCCGGCGAGGACGAGAAAATACCGAAAAAGCTGCGTCCGATATAAAGAAGAACGATCGCGGCAAAAAGAACGATCAGCAGATGGCTTCGGTCATTTTTCTGTCGCTGCGTCGTTTTGGTTTTCTGTTTTTGTTCCATGAAGTGCCTCGTAAGTAATCAACTGTCCGTGCGCTCCTCCCTTGTTCCGTGCAGTTCCACCTGTCGCTGCGGAATAATGGTGGAAATCGCATGCTTATAGATCATCTGCTGTTTTCCGTCGCTTTCCAGAAAGACCACGAAATTATCAAATCCACGGATAATTCCGCGCATCTGAAAGCCGTTCATCAGATAAAACGTCGTATTCTGTCCCTGCTGGCGCAGGGCAGCAAGCATTCTGTCCTGCAGATTGATTTCGTTTCGCACAATGATACCTCCGTTGCTTTTGCAGTTTCTGCTACCATTGTACACCGTGTTTTTGAAGATATTCTGTCGAATGCTGTAAGACATCTGCAAACTCTTCACTCTTATTATAATATATCCAGTGGATGCTGTCATCCCTTTTCAGCCATGTCAGCTGTCTTTTTGCGTAGTTTCTGCTGCGGCGCTTGAGCAGCTCGATGCAGTCCTCAAGGGTTTCCCGTCCTTCGAGATAGCCGAGAAACTCCTTGTACGCTATCGCCTGCGCCGCCGTTCCGGTCAGAAGGCCGCGTTCCCAGAGCGAGCGCGTTTCCTCAATCAGACCGTCCCGGACCATAATATCCACACGCCTGTCGATGCGGTCATACAGCGTTTGCCGCTCCTCCGGGCACAGTCCGATTTTGATAGCCCGGTACTTGGGCTCCGGCCGCTTGTGCAGGCGGTTCATTTCGCCGATCGTCATACCGGTCTGCTCGTAAACCTCGAGCGCACGAATTACCCGCTTGAGGTTGTTAGGATGCAGCCGTTCCGCACTCTCCGGATCGACC